>VYLQ01000023.1_pt1 | contig 85004 bp, 87 predicted proteins | sample 5115351 | NCBI WGS metagenome assembly VYLQ01 (sample SAMN12291776, study PRJNA351875) | freshwater metagenome | isolation source: freshwater lake | place: USA: Michigan, Lansing Lake | collected 2013-08-14 | reverse complement strand
TACTTTTTCCCTGAAAATTAGGTAATTGACACCCTCAAAATCGGTAAAACCCTACACCCCACACCCTACACCCCACACCCTACCCCCACGAAAAACTTTTTCAGCAAACCCTAACTATAATATACCCCCCTTAGTCCCTCAAGGTGATGAATCAGGCACAACTTATCCATGCCGCTAAACAGCAAGATCCAGCCGCCATTATTGCCCTACTTAACCAAAGTCTCTTAACCAGAAAAATAGAGGTGATTGCAGCCACCTCGCAAGAAAATGCCCTGACTCTGAAAGTTCAATCCAAAAGGATACCCAATCAACATAAGTTATTACCTTTTTTGTCGGCAGAAATCAAAAGCTTGGGCATCGACGGATTAGAACAAGTGATCGTCTACGGTATGACCGAGGAATCCGATATCCCCGCTTGGGAAGAATCGATAACCCTGAGTCAAGATGATTTAATAGTCAATCATGTCACCAAATTAAACTCTTTGCCGACAATAACTGAAGAAATCGCCGAAAATAACCGAGAAGATGCCCCAGAAGCTTTGGAAGACTCTGAAACAACTGAAGAAAAAGCCCTAGGGGAACGGGAGGAGTTAACTGAGGCTGCTGAGAGTATTGTGGCGACTGGTGAGCGATTTTCCCTATCTAATCAGAGACAGTCTTCTTTTCCCCTGAGTATAATTTTGCTTTACCTAGGGATTGGTTTTGGCACTGGAATTATTATAGGTGCTTACTTCGGCTATCAAAAAGCAGTGAGTGAAATGTACGCACAACCCGGAGCGATCGAACAACCCCGATAAATTTTCTTGTCCCCAACCTGATATGATCGAAATTGGCGATCTTACGATTAAGACCAATGCAAAATTTTCCTATCTCTAAACCCCAATGATTTAGGGCTTTTTTTCTGGGGAATTTGTCGTTAAGGACAGCAGCAACAGTTTATTTTTTATCTTTAGCCACACATATCTAACCGCTCATGTCTATTGAAGAAGCCTTGAAACTCCTAAAAGAATATGGATGTATTCAACTAAAAATTACCCAATCCCCTGAAGAAGAAGAAGCTCTAAGACAGGCAATTTTATTAGTTAACCAAGGTTCGGAATCAATTAATTTAGGTATCTGTGCCGATAACAATGAAGAAGGATTTAAAGCCCTAAAAAGTTATCTACAAGCCCTGGGATACCCCTTACCTAATAGTCTCCCAGAAGACCCCCCAGAACAGGGAGCGGTGTATATTAAATACAATACCCAAAGACAAGCTTCCTATCTCGATTCCTATACGGGAACCTATCGCGGTGTCCTGGTTTCTTGTCAGTCAGAAAATGATCAATTAGTCGGTACTTATGGTCACTTTCCCCTCGATTTATTCTCTTAAGAGGCATAGTTTTGGGGCTATTTAAGCGATTAACCATCAGCCGGACATTGATTACTGTTTACTAATAAGAAGCAAAAAGCTCCCCACTCCTGTCCACTGAATTCTTAACTTTTTACCTGAAAAAAATATGTATTTGTTAATTCCAGCAGCGGGAATGGGTAAACGGATGGGCAGCGATCGCAATAAGTTACTGCTCACCCTGCACGGAAAACCGCTCCTCGCTTGGACTTTGCTGGCTGCCATGCAATCCAGGGCAATTATCTGGATTGGGATTATGGCACAACCAGAAGACTTTGAGGAGATCCGAGAAATTATCACCGCCATAAATGCCCTTAAACCCGTGCAAATCATCCAAGGAGGCGAAACCAGACAAAAATCGGTTTACAATGGCTTACAAGCCCTACCAGAGGGGGCCCAGACGGTTTTAATTCACGATGGGGCGCGCTGTTTGGCCACTCCCGAATTATTCGATCGCTGTGCCGCCGCTTTAGCCACTTGTCAGGGTTTCATTGCGGCGATTCCAGTGAAAGATACGATTAAAATTGTCGATAGCAAGGGCTGGATTGAGGATACACCGGATCGCTCGCGGTTGTGGGCGGCCCAAACGCCCCAGGGTTTTCAGGTAAAATTATTAAAAGAATGTCATGAACAGGGCCGAAAATTAGCTTGGGAAGTCACCGACGATGCCGCCTTATTAGAAAAATGTGGTTTTCCCGTCAAAATTGTCGTCGGTGAAGAAACTAACTTAAAAATTACGACTCCGGGGGATCTGGCCATTGCCGAATATATTTTAAGTCAACGTTTATAATTTTTCATCTACTTTAACCCCATCGCGTTTAATAATACGAGCGGGAATACCCACCACCACACAATTAGCTGGAACATCTTTGACTACCACTGAATTTGCGCCCACGGTGACATTATCGCCGATGGTAATGTTTCCTAAGACTTTAGCGCCGGCGGTAATCCTGACATTATTGCCAATTTTGGGGCGACCGCTTTTATCTTTATAGCCAATTGTTACCTGTTGATTAATCCAACAGTTATCGCCCAAATCCGCCATAACAATCGTACTAAAACCGTGTTGAATAAATAATCCTTTGCCAATCGAACAGGAAGAATCTAGAAATAAATAGGAACTTTCTCGATAGAAAAACCTAAGAATATACATAAAAAAACGGCTGAATGAACCACCTTGAAAAAGACGACAATAATATAAATTTCTAAATTCTTTTGCCTCCAGACACAGAGCTAACAATTGTAACCAATCTGCTCTTTTTTCCCGGCCTAATAACTCTACCCAACGCCGCACATCACCTAAGATAAGTTCTCGATTATTAGCTACCTGAAAAGCAATGATTAAGGGTGAGAGCCAAAGAATACCCACATAGAAAAATAATTTTCGGAAGAAACTTTTCATCGTTGGTCTAAAATAATTGACGATAGACTTGCTTTTTGTTGCTATTAATTATAGTAGTATTGTAGCGAATAGTTCAACCTTCGCCCGTTTATTGGACTCCAACGATGTCAAATACCCTACAGTTCCTTCCCGAAGTATCCGTGATCGTGCCAATTTATAACGGGGAGAAAGATCTACCCCCTCTCATTGATTGTTTAGCCAAACAGACCTATCCCCGTCAATTAGTTGAATATATTTTAGTTGATAATAATAGTAGCGATCGCACGGCAAAATTATTAGGGAAGGCAGCAGAAGAACAACGGGGACTGAACCTGATCATTTTAAGCGAAAATCAGATACAAAGCTCCTACGCTGCTCGTAACAAAGGGATCAAAAGCACTCGTTATCCTTTTCTGGCCTTCACCGATGCCGATTGTCGTCCCGCACCGCAATGGTTGACAGAACTGGTTCAACCCTTTAAAGATAATAGGATTGGTCTGGTAGCGGGTGAAATTGCCGCCTTAACCGGTTCCAGTTGGTTAGAAAAGTATGCGGAACGTCGTCACTTTATGTCACCGAAATTTCTTTTAGAACATTCTTTTTGTCCCTACGGTCAAACTGCTAACCTCGCTATTCGTCGAGAAGCTTTTGAGAAAGTTGGTTTATTTCGTCCTTATTTAACTACTGGTGGTGATGCCGATATCTGTTGGCGTATTCAACAACAAACCGACTGGCAATTAACCTACGCACCAGAGGCAATTATTTACCATCGTCATCGTTCCACCTTAGAAGACTTAAGAAGTCAATTAAAACGTTACGGGCGCTCGAATCGCTATCTTCACGAATTGTATGGTGTCGAATTGATGCGACCTTTAACCAATCAAGAGTTATTTTTTACTCTCGGTCGTTGGTTATTAAAAGAGCTACCAAAAAATACTCTCAAGTTACTGTTTGGTAAAGCAGATTTAGTAGATTTATTGGCTACTCCCCTCGATTTAATTGGGTTTCAAGCTCGCAGTCAAGGGCAATCCACGGCTAAATTACCCGAAAAAGCTAAAGAAATCGAATGGCTTTAATTCAGTTATCAGTGACCAGTTATCAGTTATCAGTTATCAGTTATCGGTTCACTGATTACAGCAAAAAAGCCCCCTTCTCCCTTTATCAGTTTTTCGAGGCTTTCTAGAAACTCTCCACCTCACCCATGATATTTGTAGAAGGTAAGGGAATATGATCGCCATATTCATAAGCTGTTTCTAGCCAAAGTTTGCGAGCATCATCAATATTAGCTAAGGTTTCCTCTATGGTTTCTCCTTGAGTGAAACATCCTGGAAGATGCTTAATTTCTGATACATATCCCCCCTGATCATCAGGATAAATTGTTATTGGATATTTTAACCCCAAATAAAACTCTAATGATTCAAGCTTAGTTTTATTACTTCTACTCATATTTTTACCTCTTTAAAGTTAGCAAATAGGATAAATATATTTTGAATAAATACCCAGAAAACATCAGGAAGAGAATCAGCTTTAAACTTTATTAAACTTTATTTAGTTAATGGATTCCAATTTAAGTAATTTAATAATTTGTTTAATATAGACTTTTTTGACTTTTTGTCCTCCCTTTTTAGGGATTGTTTGCATTCGTCCGTCTTCATGGCGAAAAATATGATGACTACCCGTAGAACGAACTTCTAAAAATTCAAAGGCTTCTAAAATCTGCTTGACATCTTCAAATTGAATCTCAGGAGGTTGAGATAGCAACAATTTGATTAACTTCTGGATTTTGGACATAATCAGTTTCCTTTAATTTTGTGTTTTTCATGGTTTAACTGATTCCCTAAATTCTTGATAGCATCTATTATAGCATGATTGACAAATTGGCGTGCGTGCCTAGATTACCTATTGCGATCATTAATCTCTGAGGGGGACAAAATAGGGTAAGGTAAAAAAGCTGTGCCGATAACCGAGACTATGAGCGTTGAATGGCAATCCGTCAAAACCTACGAGGATATTCTTTACCATAAATGGGGGGGAATCGCCAAAATTACCATCAATCGACCCCATAAGCGTAATGCCTTCCGTCCGAAGACAGTTTTTGAGCTTTACGACGCTTTCTGTGATGCTCGCGAGGATGCCCGCATTGGGGTGGTATTGCTTACGGGTGCAGGTCCCCACAGCGACGGCAAATATGCTTTTTGTTCTGGCGGCGATCAGACTGTGCGCGGTCAGGCGGGTTATATTGGCGATGATGGCGTACCCCGGCTCAATGTGCTGGATTTACAGAAATTAATTCGCTCCATCCCCAAGGTAGTTATCGCACTGGTGGCAGGTTATGCGGTCGGGGGCGGTCATGTTTTACACTTGGTTTGTGATTTAACCTTAGCAGCGGATAACGCCATTTTTGGCCAGACCGGTCCGAAAGTGGGCAGTTTTGACGGCGGTTTTGGCTCTAGTTATCTGGCCCGGGTAGTGGGTCAGAAAAAAGCTCGCGAGATTTGGTTTCTCTGTCGGCAGTATAACGCCCAACAAGCTTTAGCAATGGGTTTGGTTAACCATGTCGTCCCGGTGGAGGAATTAGAGCAGGAAGGGATTAAATGGTCCTTAGAAATTCTCGAAAAAAGTCCCTTGGCGATTCGCTGCCTAAAATCGGCTTTTAATGCTGATTGTGATGGTCAAGCGGGTTTACAGGAGTTAGCGGGTAATGCCACTTTACTCTACTATATGACCGCCGAAGGAGCCGAAGGTAAACAGGCTTTCCTCGAAAAACGTCCCCCCGATTTTAGTCAATATCCTTGGCTGCCCTAATCAGTGATCAGTGAACAGTAAACAGTAATCAGTGAAAAGAAAGCAGAAAACTGCCCTATAATACTGCTCACTTAATACTCCATATTCCTACTGATCACTGATAAGCTATGCTAGTTTAGAGAGAGTAGTTAGGTTCGGTAGCAGCATTGGTTTCAAACAGAAGCGGTTTTTCCCTGATGGTCTTGACTGGGTTGTGTCCGATCTCCTTCTCGAAATGGCTGTGATATTGGGAGACAATCCATGACGATTTACGTTGGTAATCTGGTTTATGAAGTCACGAAAGAGGACTTGCACGATGTATTCGCTGAATACGGCACGGTTAGTCGCGTTTACTTGCCCGTAGATCAAGCAACGGGTAAAATGCGCGGTTTTGGTTTTGTGGAAATGTCCTCCGATGAGGAAGAAGCAAAAGCGATCGAAACTCTTGACGGGGCCGAATGGATGGGACGACAGATGAAAGTCAACAAAGCTCGTCCCAGAGAAGATAATTTTGGTGGTGGTGGCGGCGGTGAGCGGAAAAACTTCGGGCGCCGCGAACGCTAAAGAGATTCTTGTCAAATTCCAGAAGCGGTTATTTCTGATAACCGCTTTCTTCTGGCCTTAAACCGCCGTTTTCCGTGACTCAAGGATGGGGTGGATAATTGTCCAGGCCAGGACGATAATTAAAGCCAAGATACCAAAACGAGCCATAGAACTAACTAACTGGTGCAAGGGGAACAAACGGCCTAAAAAGAAAGATAATGTCACCATAATCGTCGCCCACACCGTTGCCCCACCGAGATTACAGAGGAAAAAGCGACCGTAGGGCATTCGGGCAATTCCCGCCATGGGACCTGCAAAGATTCTTAACAAAGCCACGAAACGACCGAAAAAGACCGCCCGGGGTGCATTTTTACTAAATTGATCCTTGGCTAATTCTAGTTTTTGAGGCGGAATCCGAAAGAATTTGCCAACTTTTAACAAAAACGACCAACCTCCAGCGCGACCGAGCCAATAGCCAAAATTATCGCCTAAAACTGCTCCTGTAATTGCGCTGACTAAAACTAACCAATAGTTCAAATCACCGCTACCGGCAAGGAAGCCGCCGACAATGGTGATGGTTTCTCCTGGGATGGGAATCCCCGTATTTTCGAGGGTGATGCCGATAAATACTGCCCAGTATCCGTATTGGTGGGCGATTTCTTCAATATTTTCTAGGGATAATAGCTCTAAGGACATGGAGCGCTTTCTTAACAAAGGTTTACGAATATTCTAAGATATTTTTACAATATTTAACCGTGGCTGAACATGACTTTTCCCAGTATTGATTTATTAGCAATTCGTCAGGGTGAGATAAAAGATTTAGCGGGCATGAATTTGGCAGGGGCTGATTTAGCGGGTGCAGACCTAGCCGGGGCGAATTTACGGGCAAATTTACGCGGTGCTGACCTTACTGGGGCAAATTTAAGAGGAGCAGATTTTCGTAATGCCGATTTACGCGGGGCAATTCTCCTCGATGCGATCGTCACTGAGGCAAGTTTGGCCGGTGCTTTTTTGGCTGGGGCCGTTTTTAATCATCTAGATTTGTCCGGGGCGGATTTTCGCGGTGTCGATGGCCGGGGAGTGAGTTTTGTCGGGGCGATTTTAACCCAAGCCGATTTTACTAGCGCTAATCTGTCCGGGGCAGATCTGTCGGCTACCGATTTAGAGGAAGCAATTTTTTTCGGGGCGATTTTACGGGGAACAAATTTTACTGATGCCAATCTTCTTTGTGCTAGTTTAGCCTCGGCAGTAACCACGGGGGCAATTTTCGATCGAGCTTGTTTAGAAGGGACAGGATTAACCTAAATGGCTGATAGATAAGACCTCTTGTAAAAATCAAAAATTGTTGTTAGGGTTAGGAGTCAGTAGCCAGTAGTCAGTAGTCAGGAGAATTAAGAATGAATAATAATCAGTTAAATGGTCTATTTATAGACTTTATGCCATTTAATCCTTATTTTTGCCGTTTTTGAACTCTGAAGAATTAATTATGCAAGAGGTTTATCAAAGAAGATGAGTTTCTCATTCGTTGCTAGAACCTGATCTAGATTGAAAAATCTTGACCATTTCCCTGTTTATCGGCCTCCATAGCTCCAGCTATTCTGAACCATTTAACCCCTTTGCTGCCCTGGGTTTTCTTCTTGGCCAAATTGATCAAGTTTTTGCCATCCTCCACCAGAAAATTTAATTTAATTGTCCCGCAGCTATTGAATAATTTTCCCCGACCAATTAAGCAATCAACCTATTTTCTTAAGAGAACCTAGTAGAAAAGATTATGCACAAAAATGATAGGATTGATCGATACCTAACTGCCGTTAATCGCCATCGATGAGACCTTTACGCCAACTTTACCGCTATTTAAGTTTATTTTGCCTCTGTCTTCTTCTGACTGTGGGCTGTCAGTCCACTAATTCCAATTTACCCCGGGGGGATAGCGATCGCCTGATGATTGGGACAACCCTAAAACCACGCTCGCTCGATCCTGCCGATAGTTATGAGTTAGCAGGACTTTTTATTATTTATAATCTCGGTGAAACTCTCTACACCTACGCAGAAGGAACCACTAATTTAAAGCCCCTCCTGGCCACGGAATTGCCGCAAATTAGCCCCGATGGTTTGACTTATACTATCCCAGTACGTCGAGGAGTTATCTTTCATGATGGCACGGTTTTTAACGCAGAGGCGATGAAGTTTTCCCTAGAAAGATTTATCAAAAATGGTGGCGAACCTTCCTTTCTGCTCCGGGATACAATTGATAAAATCACCGCCAGCAAAGAAGACGAAATTACTATTAAATTAACCAGACCTTTTGCCGCTTTTCCTGCTCTTTTAGCTTACCCCGGAGCCTGTGCAGTTTCACCCAAATTTTATCAAATTGGCGAAGGTAAATTTAAACCCGAAGAATTTATCGGCACAGGACATTATCGCTTAAAGGCAGTTACTAGCGATTCTTTTAGTTTAGAAGCCTTTGATCGCTATTGGGGAGAACCAGCCAAAAATAAAGGAGTTAATGTGCAAATTTATCTCTCGAATCCTGCCAATTTATTCAACGGTTTTCAGACGGGAGCGGTGGATATTGCTTATCAATCTTTACTGCCTCCTCAAGTGAGAAAATTACGCACAGAAGCAGCCCAGGGAAAATGGCAAGCGCTCGAATCTTCTGGGGCAGCAATTAACTTTATGAGCATAAATCTCAAAAGTGAACCCACCGATAATATTTTATTGCGACAAGCCATTGCTTCTCTAGTCGATCGAGATTTACTTAATGATCGCATTTTACAGGGTCAAGGCATCCCTCTTTTTAGTCTCATTCCTACTACTTTTTCCGAGTCACAACCGGTGTTTAAAGAGCGCTATGGCAACCATAATATAGAGCAAGCCAAACAATTACTAAAAACTGCTGGTTATAGTCAAGAAAAACCCGCAATTGTAGAAGTTTGGCACTCCTCGGGATCGATCACTTCTAGCACTGTAGCGGCAGTGATGAAAGCCCTATCAAAACGGGATTTAGATAATATGATTCAATTTGAACCCAATAGTATCCTAGGAGCGGCATTTTTCCGTAATATTAGCCAGGGACTTTATACCACTGCTCTATCTAATTGGTATCCCGATTTTTTGGATGCAGATAACTATATTTATCCCTTTTTAGATTGTGCTAAAGGTTCCCCAGAAACTGGTTGTGAAGAAGGAGGAGCCCAAAGTCAAGGCTCATTTTTTTACAGTCAAGAAATGAATCAATTAATCGACCAATCCCGTCGGGAAAGTAGCCCAGCCAAAAGAAAGCAAATTTTTGGTAAAATTCAAGAAATTCTCGCCGATGAAGTTCCCTATATTCCCCTTTGGCAAACCAAGGAATACGCTTTTGCTCGCAATGGCATCACGGGAGTTATCATCAATCCCAGTCAAACTTTTCCCTTCTGGACAATTGCCAAAAAATCCTGATAATTAATTATTAGGAGTCAGGAGATAGGGTGGTCACTGCGTGCGCGTTGCGGAGGGTTTTGGGGTGATAGGGTGATGAGACAGCTTCCCCACTTCCCCACTTCCCCACTTCCCCACTTCCCCACTTCCCCACTTCCCCACTTCCCCACTTCCCTTCCTCATTCTCCATTTTCCTATGAAACTAACAGCAATGTCCTTTAATATTCGCTACGATAAACCCGATCCCGATGAGCGTAATTGGCGAGTAAGAAGGGAAGCAGTAGCGGCTTTAATTGCTCACTATTCTCCTGATATAATTGGCACTCAGGAGGCTCGCGCTAATCAATTATTGGATCTACACCGTTTATTGCCAGAATACCAAAGTTTAGGTAGCGATCGCAGCGGGACAGGATTAGATGAACATTGTGGGATTTTATATCAACCAAGTCGGTTAAAATGTTTGGAAATTTACGAATTTTGGCTATCAGAAACTCCCGATATTATTGGCAGTATCACTGAAGCTTGGGGTAATCCTTATCCCCGCATGGTAACGGGGGCTAAATTTCGGACTCTTGAGGGGCAAACTTTGCAGTTTTATAACACCCATCTCGATTACTATAGCGACAAAGCTAAGGACTTAGGGGCTACGGGCATACAAGAGCATTTTTGTCAACTAGATTTAACAAAAGATTACCTATTTTTAACGGGTGATTTTAATGTTAATTCTCAGCAATTACCCCGTCAGATTTTAACTCAACCTCTCCAGTCAGAAATTAAATTAAAGGACGCTTTAGCAGATTTGGAATTAGCCGAACAAATGAGCTTTAATAATTACACTGATAACCCTTATTTAGCCATCGATACAATTTATTATGATAGCCGTTTGCAGTTAGATTGGGCAAAAGTCGATCGTTCTCGTTGGTTGAATCTTATTCCTTCCGATCATTATCCCGTAATTGCTGCTTTTACCTTGCCCTAAAACAATTTAACTCCTGTTTATTTGATTAATTCCACCCCATCTTTGCCGTCAATCTCTTGTAGATAAACTTTTACCTGTTCCTCGGCTGCGGTGGGTAGTTTTTTGCCTATAAAATCCGGGTGAATTGGTAATTCCCGATGACCACGATCAACGAGGACTAATAAGCGGATTTTTTGCGGTCTGCCATACTCAATAATAGCATTGAAAGCGGCGCGGATCGTGCGACCTTTGTAGATAACATCATCAACTAAAATCACGGTTTTTCCCGTGACATCTAGGGGCATTTTGGTTTTAGCAGGAGTGCGGGTTTTAATGCGATCAAGATCGTCGCGATAGAAGGTAATATCGATCGCTCCCACGGGAACTTTTACCCCTTCTAAGCTCTCAATTTGACTAGCAATTAAATTAGCTAAAGGCACTCCTCGCGTGTAGATACCGATCAAAATCAAGTTATTTAAATCGCCACTTTTTTCGATAACTTCGGAAGCTAAACGGGTAAGGGTGCGACGAATTTCGTCAGCCGAGAGAATTTCAATTAACTGTGGAGTCATAATTTTCCAAGACAAGAGGGGATAGGGGATAGGGAAATTTTTACTTCAATTTTCCTTTAAAACCATCTCTATCATTAAAGAATATAATTGTTTTCATCTACTTATTTTACCTCGATCGCTCATGAGTGATGAATTATTGCCAAAATCTGCCCTAGAATTAGCCCAACTGATTCGCACTAAACAAATCTCACCCCTAGAATTAACCCATTTATACCTCGACAGAATTGAGAAATTTGACTGCCAAATTGGTAGTTTTGTCCATGTCGCTGGGGAAAGCGCCCTAGCAACCGCCAGCGCCCAAACGGAACAATTAAGTCAAATCGCAGATACTGCCGAATTACCGCCTTTTTTTGGAGTTCCCACCGCCATTAAAGACTTAAATGCCGTCGCTGGAATGCCCGTTAGTTACGGAGTCGCCGCCCTCCGGGGAAATATTGCCCAGTACGATGAAGGAATCGTCACCAGAATCAAAAGGGCGGGTTTTATCCTTCTGGGCAAAACTGCCACTTCCCAACTAGGTTCCTTTCCCTACACCGAAAATCCGGGTTTTTTGCCGACTCGTAACCCCTTCAACCGCGATTATACCGCAGGAGGTTCTAGTGGCGGTGCTGCGGCAGCTGTAGCGGCGGGTTTCTGCCCGATTGCCCAGGGTTCCGATGGTGGCGGTTCCATTCGTACTCCGGCGGGTTGTTGCGGTTTGGTGGGGATAAAACCCAGTCGCGGGCGCGTTTCCTATGCCCCGGTGGGGGAATTTCAAAGTGGTATCGCCACTAACGGCACTCTTTCTAAGACGGTGGCAGATGGGGCGGCACTGCTTACCGTGATTTCGGGCTATACGACGGGCGATCCCTACTGGCTACCCGATCCCGCCTTTTCTTTCCTAGAAGCCACCAAAAGAGCCGTAAAACCCCTGAGAATCGCTTTTTCCACTTCCATATCCCCCTTCGGCGAAGCGGCTTCCGTCTATAAAAATGCTGTGATCGAGACGGCTAAAAATTTAGAGGACATGGGGCATCATTTAACGGAGTATTCCCCCGATTTACAGGCTTTAATCACTCCTTTTCGTCGAATTTGGCAAGCGGGGACGGCGGCGACGGGAATTCCCAAGGAGTTATTAAGTCCCCTTAACCAATGGTTATTAGACAATTCTGGCAGCGCGGGGGAGTACCTGCAAGCGGTGCAGCAGATGCACATTATTTCGCGGCAAATTGTGGCGATGTTTGATAATTTTGATGTCTTACTTTTGCCAATTTTCCTACATCAACCCCCCGGAATTGGTGAGTGGGAAAATTTACCACCGGAAGAAGCGGTTAATAAGATGATTGCTTGGATTGCCCCTTCTCCCATTGCTAATGCGAGTGGCCTACCCGCGATTGCTTTACCAACGGGAGTGGATAGTCAAGGTTTACCTGTGGCAATTCAGTTAGTGGGTAAACCTGCTGATGAAATTACTTTGTTAGGTTTATCGGCACAATTAGAGGCAGCTAATCCTTTCGGTTTGATGGCTAATTTCAACTAGCAAGACTTTCGGTAAATTGGGGAATGGAAGCGATAAGTTTACGGGTGTAATCGCTTTGGGGAGAGTTGATAATTTCGTTAGCTGTACCAATTTCCTCAATTTTACCTTTATTCATCACCATAATGCGATCACTCATAAATCTGACGACACTTAAATCGTGGGAAATAAAGATATAAGTGAGATTAAATTCCTGCTGTAATTCTTTGAGTAAATTTAAGACTCCCGCTTGTACGGAAACATCTAAAGCAGAGACAGATTCATCACAGATAATAAACTGAGGATTTAAGGCTAAAGCGCGAGCAATACACACCCTTTGTCGTTGTCCTCCTGATAATTGATGGGGATAGCGATCAAACCAATTAGGATCAAGTTTAACTCGTTCTAATAAATATTCTACTCGTTCCCGTCGCTTTTGGGAATTACCGCCGGTATGATGAATAACCAGCGGTTCTAAAATTGCTTTACCAATGGATAAACGGGGATTCAGGGAGTTGTAGGGATTCTGAAAAACTATCTGTAATTCCCGACGCAGTAATCTTAATTTTGGCTCACTGGGGTTTAATTTAGCGAGATTTTCTCCTCGGAAATAGATATTCCCAGAAGTGGCAGGAATTAAGCGCAGAATTGTCCTTGCTAAGGTAGATTTTCCGCAGCCCGACTCACCGACTAAACCGAGGGTTTCCCCCTGTTTAACGGCAAAACTGACCTGATCTACGGCATTAAAAAAGGTCTTTACTTGCCCGAAAACTCCCTTAACTGGAAATCTAACCGATAAATTTTCTACAGATAATATGTTCTCATGGTTTTGTAAACCTTCAATTCTGGTTTCTTCTTCTTGAAGAGTAATAAATTTAACTGCTGGTGGGGTAATTTCCTCTAAGTCAATAATCTTACCTTGAGAGTCTTTTTCCACTCGTAAAAAATCGCTGACGGTGGGCAATTTTTTTGGACGAGAGTTTAAGCGGGGACGACAGGCAAGTAAACCTTTTGTGTAGGGATGTTGGGGATAATTTAATACTTCTTCTTTAGTTCCCTGTTCGACAATTTCTCCTTGATACATTACAACAATTTGATCGGCAATTTCGTTAATAACTCCTAAATCGTGGGAGATAAAAACCATTGACATTTCTCGATCGCTTTTACACAAATCTCGTAACAATCTTAATATTTCTGCTTGGACAGTCACATCTAAAGCGGTGGTTGGTTCATCAGCAATTAATAGGGTAGGATTACAAGAAATCGCCATGGCAATCATTACCCTTTGTAATTGTCCCCCCGATAATTCATGGGGATAACGCTTGAGAATTGCCTCTTTTTGTTCCTGAAGATAAGTTCTAATTTTTTCTCTGACATGACCCTTATTTTCTAAGGGAAAAGTTTCTATATATTTCTCCTCTAACTGTTCATCACTGGGTAATAAGCGCACTTCTTGCAGTAGAGAGATGGCTTGATTTTTTGCCTGTTCTGGGGTGACTTTTTGATGCAGTAAAATTGCTTCGGTGAGTTGAAACTCGATGTTATAAACTGGATTAAGAGAACTCATTGGTTCTTGGAAAATCATGGCCATTTCTCCCCCGCGATAATAACGCCATTCTTCCGGGGGAATAGATAATAAATCCACTGCTTGCATTGACTGACCTTTTGCTGGACGAAAACAAATTTCTCCCCCGGTAATTTTCCCCGGAGAGGGAACCAATCCCATGAGTGCGAGGGAGGTGACAGATTTTCCTGAACCCGACTCCCCCACACAACCGAGAACTTGACCTTTCTGCAAGCTAAAACTAATGTTATTAACGGCGACTGTTGTTCTTTTCTGATTAGAAAATTCAACGGTGAGATGGTGAACGTCGAGAATTTTGTTATCCATGGGTCTTTAAATAGAAAGACAGATTCGATTTACTTATAAATATAGCTTTTTCTGTTCCCAGTAGCTGGGTGCAATTAATTCGTAGATAGCTGGGGGAATCTCCCTTGCAAGGGAGAATTTTTCGGCATTAAGAAGATTTTCCGCCCTCAGCGATCGCCATTTACCGGAGACTGGTGACTTTTTTTAAAGAAATATTTTTCTTTCCTGTCTCCCCTTTTGGATTACACTGGTAATTGAGAATAATTAGCATTTATTTTAGCGATCGCGATTCTTAGACAGTTCAAAAACCGTTGACTGAGGCTGACATTAGCGCAGTTCTCACCCTTTGGCTACTTCAGTAAACTCGATGAGCTATCAAGAAATTATTGTCACTCTTGAATGAAAGACCTTCATTGCCTTACCTTTGGAGATAAGAAAAGCATGGACGATAAAATTAGACCTAATGAACCAGAAAAACCAGAAAACTGGCAAAAAGACGACCAATTCTCCTATTGGGGCGGTAAAGAGGCAGAATTAGATAATGTCACTCCCAGGGGTAATGACTTGGCTGCCACCTATCCCCTCGCACAAGTGGAAATGGGAAAAACCGTCTGGTTAGCGGGATTTCAGGGGACGGGAGGGATTAATCGACTACTGGGTATGGGATTAAACCCCGGTATTCAATTACAGGTCATTAGTTCCCAACCGAGGGGGTCAGTTTTAATTGCCATTCAAGACAATCGTATCGGTATCGGGGCAGAAATGGCCGAAAAAATCCTCGTTAGTGACAGTCAACCGAAAAAACTGGAACCCAAAAAAGACCTACCTGAAGTAAGAACATTTCTGCGGGAGATACCCATAGGAAAAGCGGGTAAAGTCGTCGGTTATGACCGAGCATTGCGAGGATACAAAGGAAAATTGTTATCAATGGGATTAACTCCGGGTACAGAGTTTACCGTCATTCGCGTCGCACCTTTGGGGGATCCCGTCGAGATTCAGGTGCGGGGATTTCATCTCAGTCTGCGTAAACAGGAGGCAGACGCTTTAATCGTGGAAGAAATAGACCCAGAAAGCTAAATTTAATCATCTAGTCCTATTCGTCACTCAATATCCTAAATTATGGTCAAACCGATTATCGCCTTAATTGGCAATCCTAACTGTGGCAAAACTACCCTTTTTAATGCTCTCACAGGAGCCAATCAACGGACCGGCAACTGGCCGGGAGTAACAGTCGATCGCAAGGAGGGACGATTTCAAGTTAACGGGGAAGATATCACCCTGGTGGATTTACCCGGAGTCTATTCCCTTGATGTGGAAGAAGGGGAAACAGGAATGGATGAATTAGTCGCTAGGGACTATCTGCTGTCAGGAGAAGCGGATTTAGTGATTAATATCGTCGATGCTTCTAATTTAGAGCGCAATCTCTACCTGACTACCCAAATCATGGAGATGCGTTTACCGATGTTGATTGCCCTGAATATGATGGATGTGGCCAAAACTAGGGGTATTGTGGTTAATCCGCAACTCTTAAGCGATCGCATGGATGCAATTGTCGTGGCGATTAGTGCGGTTAAAGGGGAAGGAATCGGAGAATTAAAGCAAAAAATTGGGGAATTAGTCAGTAATATTAGCCATACTGCCGCTTATGTCGCTTATCCTGCGGTAATTGAGGAAGCTCTGAGCGAGATTGTTGCTTACATTAACGACCATAGCAGTAAAAGGATCGTTGAGCCAAGATGGACCGCTTTAAATCTACTGCAATACGAGGATCGCGTCGCCCCAGAATTGCGCTCCCAGGAACTATTAAGCATTATCGTCAAGCATAGACGACAAATACACCAAGTTTTAGGGGAAGACCTTGATATTTTAATTGCTGATACTCGTTATGGCTTTATTCAGCAAGTTACCCAGGGAGCCACTCAACGGACTGGACAGATAAATGATACCATGTCCGATCGCCTCGATCGGATTGTTCTCGATCGCTGGTGGGGAATTCCGATATTTTTGGGCGTAATGTACCTAATGTTCTTATTTACCATCAATGTTAGTGCTGCCTTTATCGATTTCTTCGATTTAACTGCCCAGACTATCTTTGTCGATGGTTTTGCCCAAGTTTTACAAACAATCCATACCCCGGGTTGGCTAATTGCTCTGCTCGCTGATGGAGCGGGGGGAGGTGTGCAAACCGTCGCCACTTTTATCCCCGTAATTGGCTTTATGTTCCTCTTTTTGTCAATTTTAGAGGATTCTGGCTATATGGCCCGGGCAGCCTTCGTCATGGACCGATTGATGCGTTTGGTGGGATTGCCGGGTAAATCCTTTGTCCCCATGTTAGTGGGATTTGGTTGCAGTGTGCCAGCAATTATGGCCACCAGGACTCTAGAAAATTCTCGCGATCGTTTAATGACGATTATGATGAACCCTTTTATGTCCTGTGGGGCCAGATTACCTGTTTATGCCCTATTTGCGGCGGCTTTTTTCCCCATAGGTGGTCAAAACATCGTTTTTGGTCTTTATATCTTAGGAATTCTCGCCGCTATTTTGACGGGATTGGTGATGAAAAAAACCCTACTCAAGGGAGAAGTCAGTCACTTTATTATGGAATTGCCTCCCTATCATCTACCGCGTCTGAAAGGGGTTTTAATTCGCACTTGGGAACGTCTGCAAGCGTTTTTATGGAAAGCTGGACGAGTTATCGTTTTAATGGTGATGATTTTGGGACTACTCAACTCCGTCAGTTTTGATGGTTCTTTTGGTAATCAAGACAGCGAGCGTTCGGTTTTAAGTGCCACCAGTAAAGCTGTAACTCCTATTTTCTCACCCATGGGACTAGAGCAGCAAAATTGGCCGGCAACGGTGGGCATTTTTACGGGAGTTTTTGCCAAAGAAGCGATGGTAGGGACATTAAACTCGATTTACAGCCAACTAGCAGGGGAAGATAACCCTAATAAGGGGGCAGCAGCCGAAAAATTCGACTTCTGGGGGCAAATTCAGGAAGCTATTGCCACTATTCCCGCCAATTTAGCGCAATTACCCAATCAAGTGCTTGATCCCTTGGGTTTGAATATTGGTGATTTACAAGATCAAAAAACGGCTGCCGAGAAGCAAAAAGTAGATTTAGGAACTTTTGGGGCGATGGCGAAAAGATTTGATGGTCAAGCGGGTGCTTTTGCCTATCTTTTGTTCGTTCTGCTCTATTTTCCCTGTGTTTCGGCCACATCGGCCGTATATCGCGAAACTAATGCCGGTTGGACTGCTTTTATTGCCCTCTGGACCACAGGAATGGCCTATATTGTTGCCACTTGCTTCTATCAAATCGCCACTTTTTCTCGACATCCGGGATTTTCCCTCTTTTGGATAGTCTTGATGGGTTTAACCGTAGTCGGGGTTTTATTCACCTTAAAAAATCTCCGTCCCCGAAAAATCAACCGTCCGGCAATTTAATTTCAGTTATCAGTGGTCAGGTTTTGGGGTTTTAGGGTTTTGGGGGTTTAGGGTTTTAGTTAAAATTTCCCCACTTCCCCACTTCCCCACTTCCCCACTTCCCCACTTCCCCACTTCCCCATTCCCCATTCCCCCAACTTTATTTGAAAAGATGATTTTAACCGATATACAGGCTTATCTTGCCAAAAATCAGAAAGCATCTCTGGCTGACTTATCCAGACACTTTCGGATGTCAGCAGATGCCTTAAGTCCCATGCTCGATCGCTTGCTGAAAAAAGGGCGAATTCGCCTGATTTCCCTAGAAAAATGCGGAGGATGCAGCCGTTGTCCCCCGGAATCTATGGCTTTTTACGAATGGATTGAGGGCAATTCCACAGGGACAAACAACTAAGAGTTGAATAAGTACCGCGCGCAAAATTAATTACACATTTCGATAAAGCTTTTGCCTTTTGCCCATCTTGACTAGGAAATTTTTTTTGCCCGACTACTTACTATCTTTTTGTAGGAGATAAAATTATGATCACTAACACAGAAATTGTCTCGACACAATCGGCCACCAGCGAGGAGCCGCAAATACAATTAGCCGAATTTCTGCGAGAACATAATGAAGTGGAGATGATTCTCCCAGTTTTAATGGGATTATTTATTACCAGTCGTTTTCAACTGCGAGGGGCCAATGCACTATTAGTTAATTTAGCCGTAGCCAGTATCTCGCGACAAATTTTCCAACAGTTAAAATCTCCCTTCACCAGTAACCCAAAAACTGCCGAAAAAAGCCCAGATTATAGCAATCAGGAAATAATACCAGGTTGTCGCATTGTTCACTCGGTACCGGGACGAATTCGCCTTCGTATCGACCGTTTAAGTCAAGATGCTGCCTTTGCTAAAAGATTAGACCACCTCCTCGCAGCTGAGACAATTGTTCTTAGTCATCGCCTTAATCTCACCGCTACCTCTCTGGCAATTACCTACGAAGCAGCCGGCCTCTCCGAGTTAGATTTAGGCTTTCGTCTGATCAATCTACTTAATTTAGCCAATTCTGACAGTAATCTTGAAACTAGCTAGATTTTACCCCGATGAACTTAAGCAAGCTTTCCCTCAATTCCGTAAGCGTTGTTCACTCTCTCCCCGGTCGGCTGCGCTTGCGAATTTCCCGCCTAGCATCTGATAGGCATTTTGTCAAGACCTTAGAACAAAAATTAACTTCCCATCCCGCCATTACCCATTTCCGCATCAACGCCGCCGCCGCCTCTCTGGTGATCGAGTATGCCCCCGCCCTCACCCCTGAAATAAACAGAGATTTTGGCTCGCTTTGGCAAAAAATGCTCAATCAGCCCAACGATTCTTCGATCGAGCCAGAAAAGCCCCAAAAACTAGGGAAAGAAGAATGGTCTAACCTTGCCCTCCCCACCGCCGCCACCCTCCTCGCGATCGCCTGTCAACGTTTTCCCCAACCCGGTTTGAGCATCTTGGCCAGAAGCGTCCTTTTGGCCGCAGCTTTTCCCGTGGCAGCCCGGGCGCTGAAAAGTATCTTCGGAGAGCGTAAACTAAATATCGATTGTTTAGACCTCTTAGCCCTGATTTTTAGCGGTTTGCAAGGGAAATTATTGACACCTTCCCTGATTATCACCCTCCATGAACTGGGGGATATTATTCGCGATCGTACCGCTAGGGCAACGGAAAAACGAACGGCTAATTTATTAGATACAATCGGTCATTACGCTTGGGTGGAAAAAGACGGCGAAATCAAGCAAATTACCAGTGATGCTGTCCAAATTGGCGAGACAGTGGTGGTTTATCCCGGGGAAAGCATCCCCGTTGATGGCACAGTCTGGCAAGGGGAAGCGGTAATCGACCAACAGCAACTAACCGGGGAATCCTTGCCTATTGTCGCCCGAAAAGGAACTCTCGTTTATGCCTCCACCTTAGTTCGTTCCGGTCAGATCCGCCTCACCTGTGAACGAGTCGGTCAACAAACTCGCGCCGCTGCCAGTATCGAACTTCTGCAAAAAGCTCCCGTCCATGATACCCGCATGGCCAATTATGCCGCTAATCTGGCTGATCGCCTGATTTTGCCTTCTTTAGGGTTAGCATCACTAATTTTTCTCACTACCCGAGATGCTGCCCGGGCCGCCGCTATTCTCACCCTCGATTTTGTCACGGGGATTCGGGTATCTTTACCTACAGCTTTTTTAGGCGCGTTGAATCATACCACCCGTCACGGGGTTTTGGTACGCAGTGGCAGAACTTTGGAGTTATTGGCAGATATCGATACGATTGTTTTTGATAAGACGGGAACTTTGACCACGGGGGAAGTGATGGTGGTGGGAGTGGAAACTATCCCTGGCCGCTTATCCCCAGAACGAATTCTCCAATTAGCGGCCTCGGCCGAACAAAGGATCACCCATCCCGTCGCCATGGCGATCGCTGACTATGCCCAGCGCCAGGGTGTGGAAATCTTACCGAGGGGAGATTGGGATTACCAGTTAGGACTAGGAATGCGGGCAGAAATTGATGGTAATCAGGTATTGGTGGGCAGTGACAAGTTTTTACGCCAGCAAGGGGTCAATTTAGAGGAATTTGGCGGTGATTTAGCCAACCCCGCCAGCGCTTGGGTGTCTCGCAATTATCTGGCCTGTAATGGGCAATTTCAGGGGGTAATCCACTATACTGACCCTTTGCGTGCCGATAGTCGTTGGTTAATCGATCGCCTACAGCAAGATTATGGCATGACTGTGCATCTGTTGACGGGGGATAATCAACAAAGGGCGAAAGAAGTGGCGCAAGCGTTAAATATTCCCTTTGGCCAGGTTCATGCTGAGGCTTTTCCCGAACAAAAGGCTAAAATAGTTCGAGAATTGCATCGCTCTGGCCATACAGTCGCTTTTGTTGGCGATGGTCTCAATGATTCCGTGGCTTTGGCCTATGCAGATGTGTCGATTTCTTTCGAGAAGGGTTCGCAAGTGGCAAGAGAAACCGCCGACGTGGTACTGATGAATAATGATCTGAGCAGTTTACTGGAGGCGATCGCTATTGCCCAAGAAACTAAAGCTTTAATTGAACAAAATATTTTTCTAGTGGTCGCCCCGAATTTAGTCGCCCTCGTTTTGGCCACTAGCATCGGTCTTAATCCGCTTTTAGCCACCGCAATTCATAACGGGACGGCAATTATTGCCGGTTTAAATAGTTTGCGTCCTCTGGTTTTTCATCAACTACAAGGTCAAAAGGAGACTCCATGAGTAAATATGATAAATTAGCTAATAAAATTGCCAAAAAAGTTACTAAAAAATTGAGCAAAAAGTTAATTAAAGCCATCTATAACCGACTGGATTTAGAAAAGATTCTCTCCTCCCGTTCTTTTCCATTAGAAGAATTCGGGCGGGGTGATAATAGACATTAGACCTCCGATAAAAATCAAAGATTGTTATGATGGTTTAGGAGTCAGTATCTGGGGAAGTCTTGAGCTATCCACTAATAACTGATAGGTGAATATCTAGGCTATATTCTCTTGAAAAAAAAACTTAATAATATTCCCTCCAAAACTATTCTATAATGGTACTCGTAGGTAGATATTGCTCCTAAGTTAAAAACTTTTGCTATCTACAGACTGAAGGCAACAAAATCACTGGTTTAAAGCTCATGGAAAAAACACAGATGTTAGAACAAACGAGAAAACTAGCACAAATTACTCCAGGGAAAGCGATCGTTTTCGGAATCGGTGCGCTGCTGTTGGCCCCCACCGTGATTTCTTTACTGAAACCGGTCGCCAAAGCAACGATTAAAACTGGCGTTGTTCTCTACGAAAAAACTAAGAGTTCCTTGGCCGAAACAGCAGAAGTGCTGGGGGATATCGTCGCCGAGGCCAAAGCAGAAGTCATAGCCGAACGCGATCATCAAGTGGTTCTACCCAGTGGGGTTAATTCGGAACCCTCATTACGCGATAGTTAATTTCTGGCCAGTAACCAAAGTCACTCAACCCTGTTAGCCCTCAGCCGGCAGAACCTCAAAGTTGTATAATCTTTAAGAGTTATTAAGCTTTGTGTCAGTTTGCCCAGCAGGATTGAATGAATATACTTTTGGTGACATCATCTTTAGGGTTACTCGTAGCGATCGCTATCGTCGTCTATTTTGTTTCCTCTCGCAAGTATCAATCGTCGGACTCGGTGGCCAATTCCTACGACCAATGGACCGAGGACGGGATTTTAGAATATTATTGGGGGGAACACATCCATTTAGGTCACTACGGTTCCCCACCAGAAAAAAAAGACTTTCTAGCGGCAAAAGCCGACTTTGTGGCGGAAATGGTCTCTTGGTCCGGTTTGGATAAATTACCCGCCGGTGCAACTCTCCTCGATGTCGGTTGTGGTATTGGTGGCAGCAGTCGCATTCTGGCCCGGGACTACGGATTTGCCGTTACTGGTGTCACCATTAGTCCCAAACAAGTGGCACGGGCCAAAGAACTAACACCACCAGATTTAAATGCTCGCTTTTTGGTCGATGATGCCATGGCCCTTTCTTTTCCCGACGAGAGTTTTGATGTGGTCTGGTCAATTGAAGCCGGTCCCCATATGCCGGACAAAGCCGTTTTTGCTCGGGAATTACTGCGAGTTCTCAAACCAGGGGGAGTCTTGGTGGTAGCGGACTGGAATCAGCGAGATGACCGTCAAAAACCGCTTAATTTCTGGGAACGTCCCGTAATGCGCCAACTTTTGGATCAGTGGTCTCACCCCGCTTTTGCCAGCATCGAAGGTTTTGCCGAACAGTTAGCGGCCACGGGATTGGTAGATGGGGAAGTGATGACTGCTGACTGGACAACAGCCACTCTACCCTCTTGGATTGATACCATTTGGCAGGGGGTGATTCGTCCCCAAGGTTGGTGGCAATTTGGTCTAACTGGGTTGCTTAAATCCGTCCGAGAAGTGCCGACAATTCTGCTGATGCGTTTGGCCTTTGGCAGGGGTTTATGTCGTTTTGGGATGTTCCGCGCTGTTCGCGCTAAATCGAATCTGCAAGCAAGTCAGCAAGAGTCTCTTACCTCAGTTATGTAGGGTTGAATTTTTCTGGGAAAGTCCTGGGATTTTCTCCCAAATAATTGTTAAGCTGAAGACAAAAAAAAGAGCTTACCAACCTAGAATCATTGGTAAGCTTTTTGAGGTTTTTAAAGGGGATAACTAGAGGCAATCCAATTAATTATTGATCGGGTTGTGGGGAATAGTAGAAGTTTTTACCAGTGACGATCGAGCTTGGACAGATAGGCCACTTTTGATAATTTGTTTGAGAATTGGTCGGCCTAATTTGACCGCAGCTGGCAGCACAACCGCACCGATAACAATTGTTCCCAAACCAAAGAGAGCCGTTCGATCTCCTGATTCGTGATCTTCGATAATTTCTTTGAGATGAAAAGTCAGAATCGATTTATCCCAGTGAATAATCGCCATAGGTTTATCTCCTAATAAGGATGAAATTGGGTGTCAGCAGAAGGTAAAACAATAATATGTCCTCCCGTCCGAGAAATCAGACCTTGTTGCTCGAATTCATTGATGAGTCGGGTAATGCTCACTCTGGTCATCCCGACCATTTCGGCTAATTCCCGATGAGTGAAACGGATATCGATACGCCGGCCCGTTTCTGCGGGACGACCGAACTTTTGCGATAATTGAATTAGGGTTTTCAGAAAACGCAGCCTAGGACGATCGCGACGCAGGGAACAGAGCCAATGCTCAGTTTGTTGAACGTGACGACAGAGAGCCGAGGAAAGACTGCTACCCCGTTCAAGAGGAAGACAAGTAGCTTCAACGCTAGTGCAGCACTGCATCTCGTAGGGTTGAATCTGCGATAGGGGACGACCGACCACATCATTTTCTCCCCAATAGCCGAGGATGACGATTTCTCCTTCCTCATCCCACGTCATCACCTTAACCACACCGCGATTGATTAACCAAAGAGCATCCAGACGCGAGGGTAGGGGGTCACGGGGTTGAAATAGACGAGTGACGAGAGGTTCCCGCATAAGTACCACCGCTAGTAGAATTACCTTCTCCTCTAATTATTGCATTAATTTCTCAATAAAATCAACAGGGATTTTCCAGAAAAATTTCCTCGAACTGATGGGACTTACCAAAGATGAGCTTCCTTATACCCCTTATTCAAACCTGTCAACAGCCAAAGACCAAGATTTTACCTCGAAATATCCCCTCGATCGAGACTGAGAATGATCGCGATTAGCTTTCAAGCAATTGATAATTATTTGCAACTGTGTGATAATGAAGTTATGAGATTTCCCCCGTAACCATGAATAGTCCCCCCGAAAAACTCCTTTACTCCCCCCCCCTCTCCTCTGGGGAAAGACGGGAAGTCTATTATCGTCTTCTTTCCCTTGGCATTTCCTGTCAATGTCCAATGTACTCCCCCCTGACGGTGCAGATCGAGTCACCCTAGGATTTAGTTCAGCTTTTGGGTGTGTTGCGTTCTCTCCATTGCTCTAGAGGGGAATTAATTCAATTATTGAAAGATTGCTGGTGCTTAGAAGTTAGTGGTGTCGATCATTAATTAGGGTTTGCTATTGTTTGACTTTTTATTGCTAATCAAAGTGTCGGTGTTTTTGACCCATTTTTTGACTCATGATAGTTTAACTACTGCTTTCGTCGGTCAATGAAAACTAGGAGTTAAATTCGGTTCGGGTAGGAAATCTACTCTAATCCCTAACTTAGCCTAAAAAAGGCAATATTACCTCACTTACAGGGATGGGATATTCTTCATGAATTCCTAGAGTTCCTCGTAGTTTTACCGTTTTTACTTGGGGTAAAGTCCCTAAAGCTTCCATTTCTGCTTTCGATTTTGGGGGTGCGTTTTCGGCAATAATTACTAACACTGGCAGCTTTAAACCAGCAAAATAATCGAGAAATTGCTGACGATTAGTCACTGGATCCAGTTTACCCGTTACAAAAGCAGCTGGGGCAAATCTAGCGTGAGGATGTTGAGTAATTTTATGTTTCTGGGCAATTAATTCGGGTGTTAATTTTTCCCCATCTACATAAACATGACGACTAGACATAAAACGCAGGAAAGCAGGAGTGGTATTGAGAAAATATAACCCTTCTCCTAACAGGGGAAAACGCACCATTTCCCGCAAGAAATCACGCATTTTTGGGGCGACTCCCATGGCACACAATGGCCCCAACCAGGTGGGAGCAACTAAGACTAATTTATCTAGTAAATTCGGGTAATTTTTGGCTAAATTGAGGGCATATCCCGCCGAATGACCTGCCGAAATGATAATGACTGGTTGCTTAAAAGTGGATTGAACCAAATCAATTAATAATTGTTTAAAAATAGCGGGTTCGTAGTTGAGAATTGGTCGTTCAGAATCACCAAAACCCAACCAATCTAAGCTATATACTTGAAATTTTGTCGCTAATATTTTCCCTATCCCTGCCATTTCTCCGCGACTGGAAACGGTACTAAAAGCAGGTAATAATAAAACTGGTGTACCTTGTCCTTGAATATCGTAAACAATCTCAAAAGTTTGATTTTGCCACTGCCAAGAAAATTTCTGGAGATTAGCTGCTTCTGAAGTGACCACCATAATTATTACCTCATAGTTAACTACATTGATTCTGTCTTTAATCTAACCCAAAATAATTGCTTTTACTCGCCATTATATCATAATCAAGAGCAACTCAATTAATCTTTAATATTTTATTAATCTAAGAAAGATTAATAAGGTACGGTTCTAAACTCCACGCAATTATTACTAGGATTATAGAGAGTGTAAACTGCTTTATTTAATTCTTTACCAACGCTACCAACCCCAATTAAACGCTTATCTTGAATCGTCAAAGTTTCGCTTGGTTGCCGTTGATCTAAAGTAGTAACAGTGCTAGTTAAATTAGCGGACTGTAAAGAATAATCAAAAACTTTCCCTGCACGACCACAAAATAGATTATTAACTCCCACCCGTTGCAGTCGATCTAAAATTTGCCATGGAGGAGTATCGGGGGTTAATTCTTCACTAACACTGACAGTGCTGCCATGAATTAATAAACAATCCAACTCGACAAAACCAAAATCGAGATTTCGTAACCATTGCACCGTTTCTAAAGAAACTGCGTCCCAGAGTTGCTTAGTGCTATCGATACCATATTTATCAATTAATTCCGTCGGTTCTCCTGTTGCTCCCAAACTGTGTAAAATCAGACATTGTTCTTCCCACCATCCCCGACAAACCTGCGGATATAAGTTATTTTTGGTGGGATAACGTATTTGTTCTACCAGCATTTCACTATCGGGATTAACACCGATAAAATCTCCTAAAATATATAAATTTTCTACAGTAACTGACCGTTGCTGAATATCTTCCAAGACCGCTTGATAGGCTGGTAAATTGCCTTGAATACCGCTTAAAATCGCCCACATAATTTCTTGAGTTATCACAAATTAACGTTCGCAAACATGAGTCGGATCATCGGCTTTTTCCGCATATTCTAGACCCTTAGCCAATCGCCAAGCGAAAATAGGAGGTAAACCCGATGCTAAAATAGCCTGACAGGTTTCTTGATAGTTATAGGCCACTTCTCGCAGTTGTACCGCTGCCGTTTCTCGATCGTAAATCACATAGGTGGCATTTGGACGACCGTGACGCGGTTCTCCCACCGATCCCACGTTGATGATACGCTTGACCGGTGTGGTAAATTGCCGCGACTGTTCCCCATCGGGTTGATACACTTTTATTTGCAAGCTTCCTGCGTCGAGAGTGCGAATGTAGGGGATGTGGGTATGTCCACAGAATAAAACCTCTGCATCTACCGATAAAACCCGTTCTAAAGCCGTAAAAGCGTCCATTTCGGCTAAAAGATACTCATGGTTACTTTGGGGACTACCATGGACAAAACAGAGGTGATCTAGCTTAAAAATTTCGGGCAGTTTTGACAAATAATTACGGTTTTCTGGGGTGATTATTTGATTTGTCCACTCATGAGCTAATCTACCCCGTTTTTCTGCTAAAAGCGACGGATAACTGCATTCACAGGCATTTAATCCCTCAACGATATCCTCATCCCAACACCCTTGTACTGTAGTAATCCCCAGTTGACGGATTTTTTCCACCACTTGGTTAGGATGGGGTCCATACCCAACTAAATCCCCTAAACAGTAGATTTCTTGACAACCCTGTTGGTCTAAATCTCGCAAAACAGCATCAAAAGCAGGCATATTGCCATGAATACAGGATAAAACGGCTATTTTCATCAGATTAACTCCATTTCTGGCTCTAAAGATTCTTGAAATTGTTGTTGATAATAAAAAAGTGCCTCATCGGACAGACAACAATCACTAAGGGTATCGGCAATTATCGGTTTATCGAGATTGCGACCGACGATTTCAATCCCACTAAAGCGATTCGGTCTCCCATCGAGATTTAAGGGTAAATTTAAGCTTTGAAAGTCTTTTTCTGGCCATTCATCCCTAAATTCCCCATAAATACACTGACCATCAATGATATCAAAAATACTTTTGACCCGCAGCACTTCCCCATAGGCTCCTTGGGTTAATTCTGTCCAAAAGGTAGTTAAACTGGAAAAATCGAGGACTTCTCCCGTTAAAACGGCTCTATAAATCTGTATTTCTCGTTTTTTTAACCATTGATCACCTTTTATTGTCGTTTTGACCGGACTAAAGACAATTTCATCGACGGGAACTTGTCCTTCGGAGATTTCTGCTTCTGGAGACGTAATCGCTACCCGATGACAATTGAGGGGTTTTAGAAAGCTTTCGAGGGATTCTGGGTCTAAATACCACGGCACTTCCATATAGACCGTATTTTTAGCCGATAAACTGCTTAAACGGTCTTCTTCTTCCCTAGAAACACAGGACAACTGGGGAAATTCACTCTGTAAAATTAGGCGATCAATGGGAAAAGTTTCCGTCTGGGGACTAAAATATAGACTTGGCTGCCTCTGTTTAGCAATTTGTTCGCGAATCCAATGGGTTTTCCCCACAGCTATACCCCCCGTCACCACGATAATCATTCTGCTCCTTCTTCATTGTGGTAATGATAATCATTCTAGCATAAGTTAGATTGGGGCAAGTAATCTTCCTTAACCAATCCTTTAAACTTAGCAAGCTGGGGAAAAATTGGCGGTTTTTTGGGATATTAATCCTGGTTATGGCTCTTTTCTCTAGGATACCATTGGCTTTGTCCATCGGGTAAATCAACTAAGATAATTCCCCTCGTTTTTAATTGTTCCCTTAATCGATCGCTTTCGGGATAGTTTTTTCAGCGAGAAAACGGGTTTCTTGAAGAGATCGTTTTCTCGCTGAATTGATCGCCGCAAAAATAAGGGTTAAATGGCATAAAATCTGTAAATAGACCATTTAATTGATTATTATTCATTCTTAATTTTCCTGACTACTGACTCCTAACCCTAAAAACCATTTTTGATTTCTGCAAGAGGTCTATTCATAGTTTGTACTTTTTAATTTTTTGAGAACTAGCCAAGCATTCGTTTAGTTGTGTCACAATTTCCTCTTTATTTAAATTTCTGCCGATAAAAACTAACTGATTCTTAGGAGGTGTATCCCATTCTACCGCTTGCAGATCGTAACGAAGACCGCTCAGTTGAAAAATATGTTTTAAATCGCTTTGTTGAAACCAGAGAATCCCTTTAGCTCGAAAAACATTTATCGGCATTTTTTCCGTGAGAAAAGGCTCAAATTTATCTAGATTAAATGGTTTATCGCTAACAAAGGAGACAAAATTAAAGTCTTCAGGAGATTGGTTATCACTGGAGCTTTGGCGATTTTTTTGAAAGTCTCTAAACTGGTCTTTATACAATTCTTCTTTAGTTAAACCTAAATCTAATAGTAAACCCAAAGCAACCTTACCGTATTGACTTTGTAACAATCTTACCCCTTCTTTTTCTCGACGAATAAACTTTTCCAAGTCATCTAATTTGTTTTGATTAACCCGATCTATTTTATTGAGAATTACCACGTCACCATAACGAATTTGACTAAGGGCAATGTTACTATCAAAATGATCCGCAGTAAAGGTTTCAGAATCAACGAGGGTAATAATAGAATCTAAGCGAGTCAAATATTTTAACTCCGTGGCCAAGAAAGTGAGGATAATTGGCAAAGGATCGGCTAATCCTGTGGTTTCAATAATTAGATAGTCCACCGGAATTTCTTTTTCTAAGACCTGATAGACTGTCTCGATTAAACTATCATTAATCGTGCAACAAATACAGCCATTACTTAATTCTACCATATCTTCATCGATGGAAACAAGCAATTGAGAATCAATATTAATATCCCCAAATTCATTAACTAATACGGCAACTTTTAACCCTTCTTTATTGTCAAGAATATGATTTAGTAAGGTAGTTTTTCCACTACCCAAAAAACCAGTAATGATTGTGACGGGCATTCCCGATTTAGGTAAGCAAGGGAGAGAATCAGAGAGAGGAATTATCAAAGAACTCATGGAAGCTAACCCACTTGTAAGTTAATTAATTGGCAGAAAATAGGCTTTTCTCAACCCTGTTAAATTCGCCGTGAAGGGATCGATCTCCAGTAATTGATCATTAAAAATAAATACAGGGATTTGCTGGTTTATACAAAAGTTTCAGAGATTAGTTTTAGATAGGATCGCTGGTTGCATTTTTTCTAATAAATCTGCCAGCTTCATCGAACCTAAATCACCCCCTTGTCGAGTACGAATGCTTAGAGTTTCACTGCTAACTTCTCGTTTTCCAATCACAGCTAAGACAGGTATTTTTTCTAGTTCTCCTGTACGAATTTGTTTACCTAAACGCTCACCACTTTTATCGATTTCCACTCGATAACCAGCTTGTTTTAACCGCATTGCTACCTCTAAAGCATAATCCTGTTGTTCATCACTAACGGGTAATAAACGGACTTGAATAGGTGCTAACCAGAGAGGAAAATCCCCCGCATAATTCTCGATTAAAATACCAAAAAATCTTTCCAAAGAGCCAAAAATAGCCCGATGAATCATAATCGGTCTTTCCCGAGTACCATCCCTAGCGACATATTCCATATCAAAGCGTTCTGGCAAGTTAAAATCGACCTGAATCGTGGAACATTGCCACATTCTACCGATCGCATCTTGAATTTTTATATCAATTTTTGGACCATAAAAAGCCCCACCTCCCTGATCCTCAATATAATCCCACTTTTTAGCATTTAAGGCCTCAATTAAAGCCGAAGTTGCCAATTCCCATACAGCATCGGTTCCCACTGATTTACTGGGACGAGTCGATAAATTTACCTCATAATTAGTAAAGCCAAAATCGGAGAGAATTTTCTCGGTTAAATTTAAAACTCCTAGAATTTCTGCAGCAATTTGTTCGGGTAAACAAAAAATATGAGCATCATCTTGAGTAAAACCTCTTACCCGCATTAATCCATGTAAAACCCCCGATCGCTCGTAACGATAAACTGTTCCTAATTCTGCCCATCTTAGGGGAAATTCTCGATAGGAATGCAGGTCATTTTGATAGGTTAAAACATGAAAGGGACAATTCATCGGCTTAATTTGATAGCTTTGCTGTTCTAACTCGATCGCCTCAAACATATTGTCGCGATAAAAGTCCCAATGTCCAGAAGTTTTCCACAGATCTAAATTAGCCACATGGGGAGTATAAAGAAATTGATAACCCGCTTCTAAATGAGCTTGGCGCCAATAATCTTCGATTAAATAACGCATTGTTGCACCCCGGGGATGCCAAAAAACTAAGCCGCCACCCGCATCTTCTTGGATGCTAAATAATTTTAATTGTTGTCCCAATTTGCGATGATCTCGTCGCTGCGCTTCTTCTTTTTGTTGGAGATAATTTTGTAATTCTGCGGGGGTTTGCCAAGCTGTGCCGTAAATTCGCTGTAATTGCGGCTGTTTTTCATCTCCTTGCCAATAAGCACCCGCTACACTCTCCAAGACGAAAGCATCTGGGTTAATTTCCCCCGTCGAGTTGAGATGGGGTCCCGCGCACAGATCCCACCAAAATTCTTCTGGGGGAGAAACAACCCCATCAATTAACGAGGGTTCTCGATCGCTCCGTCCTGCGTCCGGACTACCGATAAAATAACGGGTAATGGTTTCTTCTGGGGGAATTCTCTCTAAAATTAACTTTTTGTAGGGTTGATTAAGGCGTTCAATTTCTGCCGTAATTTCGCTTCTTTCCAGCACTTCTCGGATAATTGGCAGGTTTTTCCCGATAATTCGCCCCATTTCTGCCGCTATTTTCTCCAAATCTTCGGGGGTAAAGGGTGTCGGGCGATCGAAATCGTAGTAAAATCCCGTTTCTGTCCAGGGACCAATAGCGACTTTGGTTTCAGGAAACAGAGTCTGTACGGCCATCGCTAAGATATGGGCGCAAGTATGGCGTATTTTTACAATTTTTTGCGAATCTTCTTCGATAACGGGGCTTTCTGTCAGAGGATGCCTAATTTGATTGACCATTGCTAGTTAAAATGATAATGATTATCATCTTAGCAGAGGAGGGCTGATGTCTGAGAGAAAAATGCACTCAAATCCTCTAGCGGCAAGCTCAACGCTGAGGTGTTTATCCCAGTCGTTCTATGGTAGAAAACGATTTAAGCGCAGAATAATCCCTAGTGGCAGCTTTGCGACGACAGGCTGCCCAAGATGATTTTCTGACACGGCAATGGTATTACACTAGGCTACGGGATGCTTATCAGCAGTTACGAATTGCCTATGAACAAGCATCCAATCCTGATTAAGAGGGATATGCGAGTATTTTAGCCAATTTAGACATCGGGTTAGTGCAAAGTTCATGAGGTAAAAAATTGATAACCGCCGCTTATTTAGATACCTGTATCTTTGATATATTTTTTAAACACAGGAGATAGATTAAACAAGATTTCTGATTCTTTAATCTCAGTCAATAAATATCTTTTTTGTAAAGATTGTAACCCTTTAATAAAGTCATCTCCCGATAAATCTAAACTTGATTTTAATTCATTTCTTGAACAATCTTTTTCTAGGTTACTTAAGGCTTGAATAATTTGTTTTTCAATTGGTGATAATCTCTTAATTATTGCAGTTAAACTTTCCTTTATTTTTGCTGTAATAACAATATTTTCCTCTTGTAAAAATTCACTCACATAACCATGATAAACATCTTTAATTAAAACAGCAATATCTTTTAAATAGGATAAATTTCTTTCGTACATTTGAACTAGCTTTAAGCAACTTTCCTCATCTTCTAAACCTAAATTATTGAGGATTGCCCGATTATTTAAACCTTGTAATTCAAGTAAATCTAATTTTTCATCTGAATAATACATTTCTGAACATCGCTCTTGACTAATTAAAATTAAACTACTTTGATGTTCAATTTCGTTAGAAATTATTGAGAATAATTTTTGATAATCTCTATATTTAATTTGATATTGCCCTGCTAATTCACCCTCTCTAAATAACTCCTGTACGTTGTCAAAAATAATCAAACACTTTTTCTGTTGTAATAATTTTAAAAATAAAGTCAATTCATCGTGATTATTTAAGATAAAATCTCTATTAATTTTGGTAAAAATGTCAGTAATAATTGTGTCTAAACAATTGGCTATTTTTAGATTTTGCCAAATAATTACTTCAAATTTTTCTAAATTTAATTCCACAAAATGTCTAACTAAGGTAGTTTTCCCAATTCCACTTAATCCTAATACGGAAATTAAAGGCTTGTTTTCGGTTAATATTTTCTGTGCTAAGATTTCTAATTCTGAAAAGCGATCGCAGAAATTACGGTTTATCTTTGGAGCTAAACTTAAATCATGATATGATGTTTCTGAGGGAGATTTTTCTTTATTTTCAATTGGTTTAGTGGTGTCAGGTTGAGGAGACTTTACACAATAATTAATATTTTTATTTAGTATTGTAAAAAGTTGAGAATTAACTGCTTTTTCGATATTCCAACGGAAATTAGATTTATTAAGCTCTTTTTCTTCTAATCCTAATTGCTTAGATAAAACCTTAAATATTTTGTTTCTACTCACATCGCCAATATGTTTCTCATCATAACCATAACTATCTGCAATTTCTTTATAGGTTTTGCCGTTTAATAACTCTTCAATAATGTGTCGCTGAATATCACTAAGACTTTGCCCATCTTCCTCTATCAATAAATCTTCGATAAAGCGCAACAAGTGTAAACTATCCTTCATGGTGTGAAAGTGAATAAATTGTTACCTATATTATAAGTCAGTTATCGTAAAACAAGATCAAGTCATTTCTGGTATTGTCTTAACATTTCTTTACAAAACATCAGGTGAAATCTGGTGGCGATTCAAAAAAAACCTCTGTTACTATGACGAAAAATTGACTAAAACAACTACAAGGTTAAGGATTTTTGGATTTAGATGATTGATTGGAAGAGTTGATATGCCTAAATTTGTTCTCGATAAATATGCTTTAGACTCGCAAAAATCGGAGGCTAAGGCAAAAGTGGTAAGTGAGTTAGGTTCAAATGCTTCAGTTTCAGGTGATGTAATAGAAGTCCCTAGTTATAACGCTACTAAGGTAGCTCAAATCTTAAGCCAAGTCGGTATTAAGTATTCGGGGGGTTAATCTATGGGTACGTGTCAAGCATTATTTGAGATACTGTATATTCTGTGTTTGGCTGATGGTGATGTTGATTCATCAGAAGTTGAAATTATACAACAATTTGTTAACAAACACTCAGGCTTCATTGATTTTGATGTTTCAGATATTATTCACTCTATTAATAATTTAACAAGAGAGGGACTACTGGAGGAATTGGGTACAGCAGTACTTACTTTTAAAGATAATAGTACAGCAACGGATCGAACAACTTTCATGGATTATGCGATAAAACTTGTTGTTGCCGATGGATACGTTACAGACGTAGAGAAACAATTACTTCATCTTATCGCTAATACTCTTAATCTTGATCTCAACAGATTGTTAAATAAATATGCCTAGGGAGTTAAAGATTAAATGCCTTTTAAAATCGTACAAGCAAAAAACACTGCCAATGACTCCTCAGAGAAAAAAGGCGAGTTTGATTATTTAATAGAAAAGCCAAAATGGACTTTAGATGAGGTAACTCTTTCTCAACAAACCCTCGATAAAATCGATGAAATGATTGCTTACATTGATAATCGAGACAAACTGTTGAATGAATGGGAGTTTAATCGTTTTCTCAAAACGGGAAGTGGTTTAAGTGTTAATTTCTTTGGTAAACCTGGTACAGGGAAAAGTGTCACCGCAGAGGCGATCGCAAATAAAATGGGGATGTCTATTATTAAAGCTAATTATGGTGAGCTTGAGTCTGAATTGGTGGGCAAAACATCTGATCATTTGATGGCTGTTTTTGAAACTGCCGAAAAAAATAATAGTTTGCTCTTTTTTGACGAAGCAGATGCCATTCTTAGCAAAAGAATTTCTAACTTGTCTCAGGCGGCAGATTATGGGGTAAATACGGCTAAAAGTACCATGCTAACTCTGTTAGATAAATTCAATGGCATCATCATTTTTGCTACTAATCTTTTTGACAACTATGATGAGGCTTTTTTAAGGAGAATTTTATTTGACGTTGAGTTTTTACCTCCTGATTTGGAGATGAGAGAGAAACTTTGGCGATTTCACTTATCGGAAAAAGTACCAAAAGAAATTACTTATGAAGATTTGGCAACCGTCAGCGAAGGTTTATGTGGTGGTGACATCAGAAAACTAACGATTAATTTAGGCTTGAAATTACTCACAGCTAAAGTTAACACCGTTGATAAAACTTTGCTAGAAACTGAAATCAAAAATTATCGAGAAGTAAAAGTTAAACATGATACAAAAATTATGATTACTGATACTTCTAACAATGGATTTGAACAAAATACAAGTATTAAGGAGGAATAAATTATGCCAGAACCAATTACCATGTTTTTTGCTTTTGCCTTTGGTACCGCTGTTGGTGGAGCGGCTGTTTATCTTGCGGAAGACATAAAACGTTGGGCAGAAAATGCTTTAAGGTCAATAATTAGAAAAGTTGCTAGTAATTATTATGTTCGACGTAGCGTGTATTATCTTGTTAAACAAGGTAGCAGCTACATTACAAAAATAGCTATTGCTGCCAGAAATTTACAGAGCGGTGTCGAAAAGTATTATGAACAGCCAGATAGAGAAGTTGATTTCGACAAGTTTGATGAGAACGTCAAAAATGCTTTACGAGGAAATAATGAAGTAATACTAATGTCGAGTAATAGATAGGAGAAAAAACATGAAGAAAAGAAACAAAGGCGAAAATGGTTCTCAGAATAGTTGGAGTAGTTTAATAGGAAAAATAACCCAAAACTTGACAGATGCCATAGAAGAAGGAAGGCAAGATGCGATTGCAGAATCAAATTTTACTTGCTTAAAAAATGGAACTTTTGATTTTGATATGATTGAAAGAGACATTGAAAGAATTCATCAAAATTGGGAAAAAAGAGGACGAAAAGTCTTAGCTACTCATCTAATCTTAGATGATAAAACCGATTTTGTCATCGTGAATATTTATACAGAAAAATCAGGTAAAACTTATGAAACAACACTCATGAAAGTAAAAGTTCAAGAAATTATCAACATTCCTGACCAGATAGCAAATCAACTTGAAAAAGAAAAAAGATCTGAAATAACTTTCGTACCTAATTAAGTTAACGAATCAAAATTTTTTATTGGTGATCGCCTTTTTGTTTGCAGTAATGGCTTTAGCTCAGTCCTAAAGAGCTTACTACGAGCGAGGCGATCATTCTTCCTGTAGGTGCGATCGCCCTTAACTTAGATTAAAGTTTGTTAGACATCTCCAAGAGCGATAACCTAGTTACAGCCCATCTTTTTATCTTGTACTAACAAGATAGTTCGATGCTTAAAGTGTATGTCTTTCGTTGCTAATTCAATTTCATGGAAAAACTATGAGGCAATTAAAATGATTTTTATTTAGACGAATATCTTCACAATAAAAGCTTACAGGCTTTAAATTATATTAGGTCGATGTCTAATGGAAAACACTATGGGGTAGAAGTGAGGGGAAGAGTATTTGATAATCTTTCTCCTAAAGGGATGACACGAGATGATTGGCTGAAAGATTTTCATTGTCAAAGTGAAGAATTTATGATTACTGAAAGGAGAGAATGGTAAACATGGAAGTGAAAGGCGGATTGTTTGAGATTTTAGCCAAGATTAAAGCTAGACCTGGACTGTATATTGGTCGTCCTTCCCTGTCGGATTTGTTTATGTTTTTAGCAGGTTATAAAACTGCTAGGCGGGAGTTAGGAATTGAACCGACGGTAGAAGAGATGAGATTTTATCAAGAGTTTCATCAGTTTGTTGAAAAGAAATACAATCTTCATACATCTAATGCTTGGGCTAAAATTATCCTGCTCTATTGTCCAGATGAAAAGCAAGGATTTGAGCGTTTTTTTCAGTTACTAGGGGAGTTTCAACAACTGGGCAGTCAGGAAATTCCTGCCGATGGGATTGAGGATAAAGAGGTTATTATGAGTCGTGTTAGCTAGTGCGGCGATTCTTGGGTTTAGGCTCCTCTGTCTCCGCTTCTGGACGATCAGCTTTTTCCTCTTGCCGATGAGTTTCTAATTCGGCTGGATATTATCTTCGTCGAGATCGGCAAAAATATCTTCAATATCACGCGCACTATGAAGAACCCTGATAACTTCAATGCCTTCTTCGATGGGGCGGTAAAAAATGACATAAGAGCCTACAGGAAAACTTCTTAAGTTGAGCATCAATTCATCACGATTTCTGCCCATATAAGGCGTGTTAGCGAGGTTTTTGATTTTCTCGTCTAACTTGCGTAAAAACGCATCCGCACGCTGTCTATTATCATTGGCAATGTAAAACCAAATTCCTTTAAGGTCTAATTTGGCTTGAGGGCTTCTGAGAATGAGGCTCATAAAGTATCCCCGGCCTCAGCACGACATTCTCCTATAATTTCTTCCATATCAAGGGGGGTCACCTCACCACTTTCTACACCTTGGCGAATATCGTCACGGAGACGTTCTAACTTGACTTGCCGTAGGAGATCCCGTTCTTCGAGTAAGCGCAACCCTTCCCGAATGACCTCACTGACAGAGTGATACCGTCCGCTTTTAACTTTATTTTGAACCCATTGTTCCAGTTCAGGGGTAAGAGAGACATTCATCGTGGTTACTTTCTTATTATAATTGCCTTACTTTTTTAATATAACGTCAGTTCGGCTTAAGGGGATTTCGTCAGGACTCGGACGAGAGAATAAGGGTTTTAGCCTAGAGCAGAATCAGGGTTGTAGCTTATCCCGAACTCTGCTTAGACACACTCCATAGCCAGTGAAAAGTTACCGTCAGCAAGGGGAGAGAATTAACCCTATTTTCCTGAATTTCTCGCTCAAAATCCCGACAATCGATCGCCTCTTCCGAAAAGGCACGCATTGGATGGACCGCACATTTCAAGCGATAATCTCCAGTACAAAAAACACAGCGACTACAGGGAATCCGATGCAGCTTTCTCAGTCGTCCCCACGCTTCGGCAATGGCAAGAAAAAGGGCAGTAAAAAAGAATAAGAGAACCAGCCAGATAGCGATCGGACACAAAAGCGGTATTAGCCTCAACATAAATCTCGATTTTTGTCAATTAAGAAATAATTACAGTTTGCTCAGAAAGAAATTCCTGTCGGATTAGAGATCGCCAGAAACTTAAAATCTCTTGACTGACGCTGTAGGGGTGGGAATAGTGGAAAAAATAACGCCCTTTGGAACAACTCCAAATGCGATCGCCTGACTTTAACCAGGGTTGCCATCCCTGCAATAAATGCCGATCAATTACCGTATCGATATCTCCCCCACAGACTAACAGGGGTACGGGAACTGTCCCCGGGGCGAAATGGGCATTCTGATAGAGATTATGGGGAGAAAGGGACAATAATAAATCCTCTTCCAAGAGATAGCGATATTCTTGGGTTACAGCGCAGGATTGATGACCAAAAAGATTGTGAACCGATTGATTGAGCAGAGTTTGACGGGAACAGGGTAATAATTTTGATAGCACATAATAATGAGCTTGCCAATCGATCGCCGGATAGACTCCCACGGAAAGCAAAGTCAAGGATTTTACCCTTTCTGGATAACGACGCGCATACAGTAATCCTACTAATCCCCCCGTCCCGTGACCGACTAAATGCAGCGGTCGATCGCATTGTTTCAGGTAATCTTGTAGTAATACCAAGGCAATATCAAGGGAAGCTGGCTCATCAAGAGATTGACAGTATTGCCAATCAGCGATCGCAACTTCCCAGGCTAAAAAATCCAACACCGGGCGATCGAAACGGCGAAAACTGGGGTTAACATTAATCCAAACTGCATCAGGTAATCGAGACATAATAATCAAGGAGATAGGGAATGGGGAGATGGGGGATAGGGGATGGGGAGATGGGGAAGTGGGGAGACGGGGAGATGGGAGAAAAAAGCTGTCTCCTGTCTCCTGTCTCCTGATGGCCAACTAAACGCCAAATTCGCGCTTAAGTCCCGCGACCCAAGTTTTGATCCGTTGTTCAGTTAAATCGGATTGATTGTCTTCATCCAGGGCTAAACCGACAAATTTGCCATTTTTTAAGGCTTTTGACTCGTTAAAATCGTAACCGTCTGTGGGCCAATAACCGACGGTTTTACCCCCCAGGGAGGCGATTTTTTCTTCCAGTATCCCCAGAGCATCCTGAAAGTTATCCGCATAACCAATTTGATCTCCCGTCCCAAAGTAAGCGACCTTTTTGGAGGCGAAATCAATGTCATCCAATTCATCGTAAAAACCCTCCCAATCGCTTTGTAATTCGCCGATATTCCAGGTGGGACAACCGATAATCAGGGCATCGTAGGGGGCAAAATCCTCGGTAGATGCGGAGGAGATATCGTGTAATTCTACAATTGCCTCACCTCCAAATTCTTTCTGAATCATTTCCGCCACCGTTTCGGTTTTGCCAGTTTGCGTGCCAAAAAATAAGCCAATTTTTGCCATAAAATTTGTCCTTGTTGCGAAATAAGTGAGTTTAACTCTTAATTATCCTTGATAGGGAATAAAGCCCCTGATTACAGTTTTCTCCCTCTGAAACTGGCATTTCCTGCCGGCAAGAACTACAGTACCAATAAGAGCGAGAGCGTCCAATGTGATGCAGCAATTTGGTGTTACAACAGGCACAGTAAGGCATAAGGGACAGTTAGAAAGATTGATCAGCGGGGAAAATTAGGAAAATCGATAATTTATCCTAATCTTCCTTGAAAAAACTAGGCTTCTATCGCATTTAAGGCTTTTTCTACTCGTTTAAAGTCAAAACCCATCGCGCGTAAAGCGTGCCAGAGATGACCTTGTAAAAAGAAGAAAGCGAGGAAAAAGTGGGCATTAGCTAACCAACAGCGCGCCGTATGCACTCCAAAGGGCAATTTCACCGTGTCGGCAAAGTAGGGAGCAATTCCTAACTTCACTTCTAAAATTGGCCCGTAAAATTCGACTGGATAAGCGAGGGTATTTACCCCACAGAAATAGGCGGCCACGAAACCAGCTAGGGCAATTCCGCCCAAAGAATAGGATAAAATGGCTTCTCCAGAGAAAATCAGCACATTTCTCGCCCATTTGAGCGGGGGAACGATAATATGCCAGATACCGCCCCCAATTAACATTAAACCGACGTAGATATGACCACCGACTAAATCTTCGAGATTGTCCACAGTAGCGAAGTGGGTTTGATAGCCATAGATGACCCAAGGATCGAGGGTTGGTTCACTAACGACTCGGACAGCGCCGATAGTTGCGTCGTATAATCCCCCCCAGTACATAGCTTTGGCCACTAATAATAATGCAGCTATACCTAAAAAGAGCAGGTGATGACCGAGAATAACTCCTAATTGTCGGGGTTCACTCCAATCGAAATGGAATTTTTTCCCCAGACCGGAGGAATCTTTCAGGGTTTCTGGGACTCTTAACAGGTGAAATAAGGCTCCTGCTCCCAAAACTGCCGAAGAAATCAGATGAATTGAGCCAATCACGAAAAAGGGATAGATATCGATGATTTGCCCCTTTTCTCCGACTCCAAAGCCTAAAGTGGCCAGGTGCGGCAGTAAAATTAAGCCCTGTTCTGCCATGGCTATATCGGGGCGATACTGGGAAATTTCAAATAAGGTGAAGGCTCCTGCCCAAAAAGCGATTAAAGCAGCTTGGGCAACGTGGGCAACGATAAATAAGCCTGATTTATCGGCAAAACGGGCATTTCCTGCCCACCAGTCGTACTCGATCTGAGGATTATCGTAGGTCTGCATGGCATCTTTTAACGAAAATAGAACCAAGCTTATTGATAATAATATGCAATAAGCTTTAAGTCTTAGTCTAGAATAATTCTCAATAAAGTCAAGTTAAGAATTGTTACAATTGCTCGACATCCTTTAATACATCAGTATTTTTAGACGGGCAAGCCTTTGAAAATCAAGGCTTTTCAGCATGAATCTTGGATCGCAGCTAGAGTAATCGCCTCAGATAATTGAGAATAATTATTAATTAGTTTTGAACGAGGACTAGAGGATAATTAGCTTGTCATCACTTAAACAAGCCTATAATTAGGCATTAAAGAGCATATTTAAGCTTATTTATGCTCTTTATTTCATTTTTAACCTGAAATCTCTTTTTTATTCGATAAAATACCCGCTGGTGCCCCTCGCCTCCCTGTCGGTTGTGGTAAGCTGTACTGAATTTAAACTGCGTCAGAGTCTCTGAGCGCCCATTTATAGGGATTGCCGTCTCTGGAGGTTCCTTTCTCTCCCCTCCCCAGTTCTGAAAAGATACTTAATAGAGCCGTAGATTAATAACATTGCCGTTAAAGTCATGGCCATAATTAGGGGGGCGATTTTGGCTAACCAGAAAGCCACGAAGATTATGCCGATTCCGTTGGCGAGTAAGATGGGTAAACGTGGCACTATGCCATGGTCAATAATTTTTTCTGTGCTTGGCTGCAGTTGAATCTTGGCTAAACAATGGAACCAAATTTGACTAACTAGAACTATTAAAGCTCCCCATCCTATCCAGAGAGCAGCCAGATAAAAGCCCGATAATTCTAAAACAATTGTACTAATTGTGACAATAAAAAAGCGATCGAGGCGAGGATCGCTGGTTTTTTGCTGAAATTGGGCAATTTCTGCCATATCTACTGCTGCCATGCGTGCCTGTTCCATACACATCCCCAGGGTACCTAGGGCAAGAATAGCAGCGGATAGGTTTTCCGGTGAGAAGATTTGGGAGATTATGCCTAAACTAGCCGGAAAAAACAGTAAAAAAAGGATCGTTCGTCTCATCTATTCGCGGTGGGGTCGGATTAAGATAAGAAATGCTCTTGACTTGATCATTTCTGTAATGTCTTGTTTGCCTCCTTTTCAAAATGCTCTCCTTCTCACCCAAGCTTTAACCCATCGTTCCTATGTCAATGAACAGTCGGAATTGACGGAAAATAACGAGCGCCTAGAATTTTTGGGCGATGCGATTTTGGCTTTTTTGGTGGGCGAACTATTGTATCAAAAATATCCCGCCATGAACGAGGCAGAATTAACCCGTTTGCGGTCAAATTTGGTCAAAGAAGAACAATTAGCGCAATTTGGCATTGAAATCGGCCTGGGGGAGTTAATGCGTTTGGGGAAGGGGGCAATTAAAGATCGGGGGCGATCGAATCCTACCCTATTAGCGGACACTTTTGAAGCGATAATTGGGGCTTATTATCTAGATTCGGGGTTAAATGCGGTTAAAAACTATCTGCACGGGCTTTTTATCCCTGTTGCCTCTCATTTAGTCTCTCAACAATCGGAATCGCCATCTTTTATCGATGCCAAAAATCTCTTTCAACAGTGGGCGCTGGCTAATTTCGCCTCTAATCCAGAATATGCGATCATTGATGTTACAGGACCCCCCCACGCTAGGGAATTTACTGCCGAAGTGCGGGTTAATAACCTTCTCTACGGTACAGGTAAAGGTAAACGGAAACAGGATGCCACCAAAGCGGCTGCCGAAGATGCCTTAAAGCGCTGTCAATGGCAATAATAAATAGGGTTTGCAGCAAAAAGTTTTGCGTGGGGGCAGGGTGTGGGGTGTGGGGTGTGGGGTGTGGGGTGTGGGGTGTAGGGTTTTACCCATTTTCAGGGGGTCAATTACCTAATTTTCAGGGAAAAAGTCCCGGAATTTTCGCCCCGATCACTCCAATGGCTGGTACTTTTTGATGGGAAAAAAGTCTAAAATTCTTATCCAACAAAGTTTTTAGATTTATTGAGCAAATTCCACCTATCTTAGGGGCCACCAATTAACCTTATCTCTGGTGGCACTGTAAACTTCTTTTAAACCCTCGGCATCCAGTACCCGAATTAAATCCCCCGTTGATTCCGAGGCAATTAATCCCACGGTTTGTAATCCTTTTAATACCTGTTCGACGGTGCGTTGATTGAGTTGACAAGCGCGAGCAATCACATCGACGGATAAATCAAAAGTATAGATATTTTCCGTACTAGGTTGACTGCCTAATTCTCTTTCTTGATAGATTAAAGCTCTCAGTAAAGTGGCTACAGCTTGGGGTGGATAGCTACTGCAATTAAGCAAATGATACTCGAATTTTTGCTGTAATTCAAATAAAAAACAGTACCGTTGACGAAAACTTTCGTTATCGTTGTAAATCTTTTCTAGGGACGATAAGGGAATTTTCAGGACGTGGGTAGTTTTATAGGATTCCACCAAACAGGGAAAAGCGCGACTGGCTAAACCATAACTAAAGGGTAAACTCCTCATACCAAAACAGCCACCGGGGTAGGTAATGGCAATAATCCGGTCGAGGGGAGTGCTGCGGACGACGATTACACCCTCATCCAAAATCACATACAAAACATCTAGAAATTCATCGGGGAGAAAAGCCGTATAGACGGGACGATTGGAAAATAGCGTCTCTAACTTGAGATTGTCGGCATCGAGATACTGACTTAACCAAGCTTCCTCTAGTCCGCGAAAGAGAAAACTCTGGTTAATTAGTTGTTGTAGGAGGGTTGTTTTTTTGGCTTTGACGCTCTTGCCCATAGTCTCAAACCTAGATGTAGCACTGATTTTATCTTCTCACAGTTTCCCTTGTTATCGCCTTATTCCCAATTTGTTTTGTAAATGTATTGAAATTTGTTTTTCTATGCTGTAGGATTAAACTACACCTGAAAACAGATACAACCTCAGAGTAAAGCTTAGGAGCGCCGCCGATGCAGTCATCCCAGTCTTGTTTATCCCTACTCATGGCAACTGTCCTGACGGGAGGAATGCTGGTATCTTGCACCCCATCCCCCACCAATAGCGGCAATGACAGCCAAAAACCCGTGACTGTGACACTTGTTTCCTATGCTGTCACCCAAAGTGCCTACGAAAAAATCATTCCCAAATTTGTCGAGGAATGGCAACAAAAAACGGGGCAAAAAGTAACTTTTGAACAGAGTTATGGTGGTTCCGGTTCCCAAACTCGTGCCGTTATCGATGGTTTAGAAGCGGATGTGGTAGCGTTGGCTTTAGCTTTGGATACCAAGAAAATTGAGCAAGCGGGATTAATTCAACCCGGTTGGGAAAAAGAAGCTCCCAATGACTCTATTGTTCATAAATCTGTAGTGGCTTTTGTTCCTCGTGATGCCAATATTAAAATTAATAAATGGTCAGATTTAGCCAAGGATAATATTAAAGTTATTACCGCTAATCCCAAGACTTCTGGCGGAGCGCGCTGGAATTTTCTCGCTCTTTGGGGTTCGGTGACGCAAGCGGAAGGCAGTGAACAAGCGGCGCAAACTTTTGTCGAAAAAGTGTTTAAAAATGCGCCAGTTTTACCTAGAGATGCTCGTGAATCTAGTGATGTATTTTTTAAACAAGGCCAGGGAAATGTGCTAATTAATTACGAAAACGAGATGATTCTCGCTAACCAAAAAGGTGAGAAGTTAGCTTACACTGTTCCCACCGATTACAACATTTCTATTGATAATCCCGTGGCGGTTGTTGATGCCAATGTGGATAAAAAAGGTACGAGAAAAGTAGCCGAGGCTTTTGTGCAGTTTTTATTTACACCAGAGGCACAGAGGGAATTTGCTCAGGTGGGTTTTCGTCCCGTTGAACCGACGATAGTTAAAGAGTTTGAGAGTAAATTTCCTCAGATAAAAAATCTCTTTACCGTACAGGATTTAGGCGGTTGGGATCAGGTACAAAAACAATTCTTTGATGGTGGAGCCGTCTTCGATAAAATTTTGACTAAAGCTGGTAAATCTTAAGGAGAAAAACCATGGATAATCAACCTCAATGGCAAACTATTAATCATCCCAAAAGTGATTTACATCTCGATCAATCAGGACTCGATCGCCCCACTTCCCGAAGAATAAAAATTCGGGTTCCCAAACAATATATTAACGAGCCAATTATAGCACGTTTAGGTTCTTTTCCTGGTCTAAAAGTGAATATATTTTCCGCTTTATTAGCTGCCAATAATAATCAAGATGGCTGGTTCGATCTACAACTACAAGGCAACTCCCAAGCTATAGAAAATGCCCTTTCCTATCTGGCAGATTTAGATGTAGAAGTTTGGTATGATTCAGCACAAGTTCTTGAAGAAGCGGACAATTGGTAATCTCTAGCAATAATTAACAATGGCTAACCCACAATTATCTTTATCTCCCAGTCAACCCCACAAAAAAGTTTCTATTCCCTGGGTAATTACCATTAGTTATCTAGTGGTTTTATTGGTTTTACCGGCAGCGGCATTATTTGCTAAATCCCTAACTCTTGGTTTTGCCGAATTTTGGCGTGTTGCCACTTTACCGATTTCTTTATCCGCTTACCAAGTCACTTTTTTTACTTCCCTAATTGCTGGATTAATTGACGGAGTTTTTGGAACTCTTATCGCTTGGGTATTAGTTCGTTATCGATTCCCCGGTAAAAAAATTGTCGATGCTTGTGTGGATTTGCCCTTTGCTTTACCCACTTCTGTTGCTGGTTTAGTCCTAGCCACAGTTTATAGTGATAACGGTTGGATCGGTCAATTTTTTGCCCCCTTTGGCATTAAGATATCTTTTACCATTTTAGGGGTTTTTGTGGCGATGTTATTTATCGCTTTACCCTTCGTTGTCCGCACCTTACAGCCAGTTTTACAAGAAATGGAAAAAGAAGTAGAAGAAGCGGCTTTATCCCTCGGCGCTTCCTCTTGGCAAATCTTCTGGCTAGTGATTTTTCCCCCACTACTACCCGCTATTTTAACAGGAATTGCCCTCGGTTTTGCCAGAGCGATCGGTGAATATGGTTCCGTGGTAATTATCTCCTCTAATATCCCTTTTAAGGATTTAATTGCCCCAGTTTTAATCTTCCAAAGACTAGAGGAATATGATTACACAGGGGCAACAGTAATCGGCATGGTTTTATTACTGGTTTCCCTACTGATGTTAGTAGTAATTAATTTCCTGCAGCAATGGGGGCAAAAATACAAAGTTAAGTAAAGAGTAAAAAATATTAGAATCTCATTGAGTACAGAGCAAAAATGCAGAATCCAAAAGCCTTAACTAAACCGAAAGAATGGGATTACAAACCCCTACTAATTATTATCGCCCTTGTCTATCTGGCACTATTATTATTTATTCCAGCAGCGGCAGTATTTTACTATGCTTTTCGCAATGGATTCCAAGCTTTTTTAGAAGCGGCAGCAACTTCTGACTTTATCGAAGCGGTAAGATTAACAGTAATTATTGCCCTAATTACTGTACCTTTAAACACAATTTTTGGACTTTGTGCAGCCTGGGTAATTGCTCGCAATCAATTTCGTGGCAAAACTTTATTAATTAGTTTAATTGACTTACCTTTTGCCGTTTCTCCCGTGGTAGCGGGTTTAATGATTGTACTGCTCTATGGGCGCAATGGTTGGTTAGGTTCTTTTCTAGAACTTTTCAGTATAAAAATACTTTTTGCTTTACCCGGAATGGTATTAGCAACTATATTTGTCACCATGCCTTTTGTCGCTAGAGAAGTTATCCCAGTCTTAGAAGAAATTGGCTTGGAACAAGAGGAAGCGGGGCGCACTTTAGGGGCAAGTGATTGGCAGATTTTCTGGCGTGTAACTTTACCCAATATTCGTTGGGGATTGATGTACGGAGTGCTGTTAACTAATGCCCGGGCAATGGGAGAATTTGGGGCAGTTTCTGTGGTTTCTGGCAGTATTTTAGGGAGAACTGCTACCCTGCCAATTTTCGTAGAACAGGCTTATAAAAACTATCTCACTCCTGCCGCTTTTAGTGCGGCGGCTATTCTAGCTTTACTAGCGGGAGTTACTTTAATTATCAAAGAAATTCTCGAACGTAAAACCGCCCACAAAATTCATACTACATAAATACAATTAACCTAAAAATTATGAGTATTACCATCCACCAAGTTTCCAAACGTTTCGGCAATTTTCAAGCTTTAGATAATATCAATTTAACCATTCCTGAAGGCAAATTAGTCGCCCTTCTTGGACCATCAGGATCGGGAAAATCCACCTTATTACGTTCGATTGCGGGATTAGAAACTCCCGACAATGGCGCAATTATCATTAATGGACAAGATACCACCCATCTGGATACTAGACGGAGAAATATCGGCTTTGTTTTTCAACATTATGCCCTATTTAAACATTTAACTGTTCGTCAAAATATTGCTTTTGGTCTAGAAATTCGCCAGCAAAAATCGCCAGTAATTAAGAAAAGAGTTGAGGAATTATTAGAATTAATTCAATTACAAGGATTAGGCGATCGCTATCCCGCCCAATTATCGGGAGGACAACGGCAGCGAGTAGCTTTAGCGCGCGCTTTAGCCATTCAACCGAATGTATTATTATTAGATGAACCCTTTGGGGCTTTAGATGCAAAAGTTAGAAAAGAATTAAGGGTATGGCTGAGAAATTTACACGAAGAAGTTCACGTTACCAGTGTTTTTGTTACCCACGATCAAGAGGAAGCAATGGAAGTAGCCGATACGATTGTAGTGATGAATCATGGTAAGATTGAACAGGTGGGTTCTCCCGCCGAAATTTACGATCATCCCGCCACACCTTTTGTGATGCAATTTATTGGGGAAGTGAATATCTTACCTAATCTAGCAGGATTAGGAAATGGGCATCATCAGGGTCATAATTCCACCGTTTTTATCCGTCCCCACGACCTCGAAATTATGCCCGAACAAGATGGGTTGAACAGTTGGGCAGTGGTAAAAAGAATTATTCATTTAGGCTGGGAAATACAGGTAGAATTAATGTTAGCCGATGGGGAAATGGTGGTGGCTTATCTCAATCGTGAGGAGTACAAACAATTACAGTTACAACCAGAACAAACGGTACATTTAAAACCGAGAAAAGCCACCTTACTCACTGATTTTGATAATAAAAGTGAGAAAGTTATCGATTATTCAATTTAAAAACTTTAGGTGTCTTACAGCATTTAGCATAAAGATGCAGTATAGCCTAATTTGGTGTTGAAGCTCTTTTATTAGTTTTGGTAAAAAAATTATAAGCAGCTAGACGCAATTAATTACACAGATCTAACTACCCCTCGCATGAGTACCTTTTACCTCAGATACTTTCTCAGCTAATGTCTTTATCAGACAATTGGGTGAAAATTCTTATCTCTATGACTTTCTGACTATTCCTCAAAAGCTTTTTATCCATAATTTAGCTATTTACCAGAAACCCGCTTTCTGTTCTCATTTTTTTGGAGAAAGCGGGTTTCTTAACAAAAAAATTTAGCTATTTACCGGACAATTTTCTTCAAGGCAGCGCAGATGGCAGCATCTTGGTAGTAACGTCGTCCTCCTTCTCCCCCCTTACAAGGAATCAGCAGGGGACGGGAGACCTCCTTCGGCTTTTTTCGCTAAAGTGTTCTAATCAATATTCGCTGTTGATATTGACTGATAACTGATAACTCAGCTTAACTAACTATTTTTTGCCTCTAATTTGGTTAAACGACTTTTAAGTTCCTGATTTTCCTGTTTCATTTTTTCTAATTCCTCGCGAATTTCCTGAATTGCTTTGTCGGAACCTAATTTTTTCTGGACTTTTTGTACTGCTTCCTCCGCTACACGACGCACGCGACCATCGGGAGTTCGATCGCTCAAAGCTTGTAAAATAGCGATAGCTTTGGCATTTTCTATCTGTCCTAAAGCGTTACACAGTGCCACTTGTGTCAAGAAAAAAGTTTCCTTGGCAATGGTTTCTAAACGTTCCAAAATTACGGTTAATTTATCCGTTGTTTGTCCCGAAGAAATCGCTCCTAGGGCGCGGATAGCGCCTAATCTTAGGGGTTGAGGCGTGCCTAAAGCCGTGTAGGTCAAAATTGACTCTAAAGCCGCCGGCGAGGTTTTTAACTGGCTTAAACCGCCAATTGCGCCCGCTCTTACTACCTCATTCCACCCCTTTCTTGACTGTAAAATGTGATTGAGCAGCTCAATAATTTCCCCTTCTTGATTTTGCAATTGTCCCACGGCCATAGAGCCTAATCCTCGCGCTGTGGCCGCTTCCACATAATAACTAGCATCTCCGGCTTCTAATCGGGATTTAAGCGCGTTATAACTATCTAAGGTTTTAATTTCACTTAATCCCTCGACAATTGCCCGACGTACTTGTGCTTTTTCGTCGTTTAAACCTTTAATTAAAGCAGTAACTGCCTGATCTAAACCGATAGTTGCTAACTGTTTGGCCACCTCCATACGCACACCCCAAAAAGGCTCATTTTCTAGGGATGTCCCTAAAGCTTCGATCGCTTCTAAACCGCCTTTTTTAGCAATGGCCGTCGCTGCATAAATACGGGAAATCGGATCGGGATCCTGTTGTAATTGCGCTTTTAATTCGGCTATGGGATACTCAAGAGTGACGGTTTTAAGGAAATTATTACCCCGATCGAACTTGACAAAATCGGGCTTTTGTGCTATGGGAAAATAGAAACTTTGTTCTTTTTGGTGAATCCGCAGATTGTAGGTAATATCCTCAGAGTTGAGATAGGCAAAAGCGACGGGAATTTTCAAGTCGAATAGTTCCTTTTCATCCTGGGTTTGGGTGACAGTTAATTGGGCTAAATTATTCTGATTGTCCCAACTGTAGGCCACCTTATAATCGGGATGACCACCGCGATAAACGTACTGATCAAAGAGGAATAATAAATTGTACCCGGTCGCTTTTTCAATCGCCCTTAATAAGTCCACAGTTTCCACGGTTTTATGAGCATTATCCCGCACAAAAGTATGAATCGCTTTTCCGAATAAATCTTCCCCTAAAATAGAGCGAATCATCTGATAAACACAAGCACCTTTTTCGTAGAGATGACGATCATAAAGTTCGATCGCTTCTCGATAAACATGAGTAACAATCGGACGACGATAGCGGGAAGTATCTTCTTCTAAATAACTTCTTGCTTCCCCTAATAAATAATAACTAGCTGCCTCTTTTCCGTATTCCGATTCTGTCCATAAAACCTCAGAATAGGAAGCCATTCCCTCTTTAATCCAAGCGTGAGACCAGTGTTTAATCACGACTAAATCACCGAACCATTGATGAGCTAATTCATGGGCTACTAAACTTTCTGTCCAAGTATGATCGATGCTGGCTCTTTGATCAATTAAACAGCGATCGGTTAAAATTGTGGTGGAAGTATTTTCCATGCCACCAAAAATAAAATCATCTACGCAAACTTGTGCGTATTTAGGATAGGGATAGGGATAACCAAAAGTTTGGCTAAAAAACTCGATCATGCGGGGAGTTTTACCCATACTTCTTTGTCCCTCTTCTTCCCGTCCTTTTTCCACATAATAAGTTACAGGAACACCATTCCATGAGTCGCGTAATTCAGCAAAATCTCCCACCGCAAGAGTCATTAAATAGGTAGGATGAATTTGCTTTTGTGACCAGTGATAAATTCTGTCTTCACCAACGTTTTCCACCGAGATTAATTCCCCGTTAGAAATAGCGATATAGGGTTGGGGAATTTTCACCCGAATTTCGGAAGTGGCTAACTGTCCGGGATAATCAAAACAGGGAAACCAAAAGCGAGAATCTTCATCTTCTCCCTGGGTCCAAACTTGCATCGGTTTATCGGGATAATATTCGTCGGGTTCGATAAAATATAATCCCCGTTGTGGTTGCTTAACCCGATAGTTAATCGTCAGGATAATCGGTTTATCGGTGGTGGGTTGTAGCAGATGAATAGTCAGGAGAGAACGATCATAGTCAAAGGGTTGACTGATACCTTCAATGAACACAGAATTAATATTTAGCTCCACCGCATCCAGAGTTAAACTGCTAATTCCCTGACGAATGGGGGTGAGGGTAATCTGACAGCTGCCCTGAAAACTTTGCTGAGGAATATCAATAATTAAATCGAGAAAAATATGATTAACTTGTCCGGGTCGATCGGGGTTATAATGGGGTTTAGCCCCCGGTAACTCAAAGGGTTGACGCTGATTATTTTCCGTGTCGATGGTGAGATGAGACATATTAGCCCTAACTTGCTGATTTTTGTCCGGTAAACTTAAATTAACACGATCGGTCGTCCCTTTCCTTGCTAATAATAATCCCACCCCTATGAATCTCCCTTCCTTTCTCTGGTTATGGAAAATTGCCGCTTGGTCGATGGGATTTGCTCTCTTTGCCTATTTTTTATTAGCGGTTTCGGGGGTAAACATGGGTTATCGACGACTCGCGGGCCAATCTCGACCGAAATGGTTAAGATCCTTTCATCTGGTCAGCGGCCTGATCATGGTTGCTTTGGTCTTAATGCTGCTGGGAATCGGATTAGTGGGAACAATCGGTCATTATGGCAGTTTAGGCCACTCTTCCCACCTGATAGCGGGTTTATCGGTGGTTTTTCTGGTTTTTGTTTCCGCAATTAGCGGTCTGAACATTGCAACTCGTCCACCTCTAGCGCGGTCTCTCCACATCGGCACTAATCTTTTATTGTTTCTGGGTTTTCTTTTTGTTACCCTAACAGGATGGGATGTGGTCCAAAAATATCTACAATAAAAATAGTCGGCGATCGAGTGGAGACTGTTTGATCGAGAAAAACTAGCTATCTCATCCCGAAAAATCGCTTTTTAGTGACAGAATACTCACCCCCAAATCATTATGCAAACCGTCGAATCACAAGCTATTAACACGATGTCAGTGCCAAAACAAGGTCTTCCAGTAACAATTATTACTGGGTTTCTTGGTAGTGGTAAAACTACTCTCCTCAATCATATTCTCAGCAATCAACAGGGATTAAAAACTGCTGTTCTTGTCAATGAATTCGGTGAAATCGGTATCGATAACGAACTGATTATCAGCAGTGATGACAGTATGGTAGAATTAAATAATGGCTGTATTTGCTGCACGATTAACGAGGATTTGATTCAAGCAGTTTATAAAGTTCTCGAACGTCCCGAAAAAATCGATTATTTAGTCGTAGAAACCACGGGATTAGCCGATCCTTTACCGGTAGCTTTAACCTTTTTAGGGACGGAATTACGGGAAATGACCCGTTTAGATTCCATTGTCACTATGGTGGATTGTGCCAATTTTAGTCTTGATTTATTCAACTCGCAAGCGGCCTTAAGTCAAATCACCTACGGTGATATTATTGTTCTCAATAAAACCGATCTAGTGGATGAAGCGGATGTGGATTCTTTAGAAATAAGAATCCGGGACATGAAGGAAGGAGCGAGAATTCTTCGTACTAGCAAAAGTCAGGTTCCTTTACCCTTAATTCTCAGCGTCGGACTATTTGAATCGGATAAATATTTCGACACAGAAGAAGAACACCACGACCATGATCACCACGACCACGATCACGACCATTGCGATCATGATCACGACCACGATCATGATCATGATCATCACGACCATTCCAATCATTTAGAGGTGGATGGATTTACTTCTATTTCCTTTGCTAGTGACCAACCTTTTTCGATTCGGAAGTTCCAATATTTCCTCGATAATCAGTTACCAGAAAGCGTTTTCCGCGCTAAGGGTATTCTCTGGTTTGATGAAAGTCCTAAACGTCATATTTTCCACCTCAGTGGTAAACGTTTTACTCTCGAAGATGACGAATGGAAAGGTACTCCCAAAAATCAGCTAGTTCTTATCGGTCAAAATCTCGATCATGAAACCATAAAAGAACAGATTAACAATTGTCTCAGTTTACCTGCTGTCAATCGCGGTAAAGGATTTGGGAAATAAACCCCGCGGGGGTGTTAGCCTAGGGTAACGCACCCCCATCACCTAAATTCCCCACTTCCCCCAATTATTTATTTTTATTTGGGTACTTTTCCCCCTAAAGATTCCACGATCGAGCGAGTATTTTCCCTAAGCATTTTTAGATAACTATCCCCCCCAGTACCCACTGCGCCGATCGAATCAGAATATAATTGTTGTGGTGCTAATTTCACCCCCGCTTCTTCGGCTACAGTGGTAATTAAAGCGGGATTAATAGTCGTCTCGGCAAAGATAGCAGGAACCTGGAGATTTTTAATAGCATCGGCTAAATTTTTCACCGTTTGGGCGCTTGGTTGTTCTTCGGTACTAATACCAATTAAAGTTCCCGCCACTTTTAACCCATAGGCATGAGCATAATACTGAAAAGCGTCATGAGTGGTGACTAATTGTCTTTGGGAAGGGGGGATAGTCTCAATAGCTGCAGTAATCCAGAGATCAAGGTTTTCTAATTCCCTGATTAATTGCTCTGCATTTTCAGTAAAAATCTCTTTATCTTCGGGACTTAATTCAATCAATTGATCTCGGATTTTTTCCACCATGATTATGCCATTTTTCGCCGACCCCCAAACGTGCGGATCGGGGACTTTCTGCCCCTCTTTTTCCAGTTGTAAAGGCTTGATTGCTTCTCCCACAGCCACTTTTTTAGCTTTAATTCCCGTGGCATTGATCATTTTAATTAACCCCGGTTCGAGATTATAACCGTTATAGAGAATTAAATCAGCCTTTTCTAAAGCCACACTATCGGCGGGAACTGGTTCATAAACGTGAGGATCATCCCCCGGTTTTAAAATGTCTTGATGGTCAATTTCTTCACCGCCCACTCGTGCGGTTAAATCGGCGATAATTGTGCTAGTGGAGATTACCTTTGGTTTTTGGTTATCGGTGGTATTAACCGCAGCATTACAAGCAACCAATCCCAAAAATAAACAGGATAAAATTAGTTTTTTCATCGAGAAATAGAGATGAGGGGTTAGAGGTTAGAGATGAGGGGAAATGGCATTGATATCTATCCTGATTTTTTTCCTGACTAAAGACTCCTTTTACTATTAAAATAGAGAATAGAGAAGGTGTAAATTGAAGAGATATGGATAACCAAGCCCCGATTAAACTACCGAAAACCAGCGAATCCGACCACCTCAAGTATCATTATCAAGCGATCGCTGGCTATAGTCAAGACCTTCCATGGACACAGAACAAATCAACTGATACCTAAAAGCTTTGCTTTGCAAAGCTTTTAGTATTTAAAACACAAATGTATGAAAAAAAGTTCAGATATTTTGACATCGAGTAAGTGGTATGGTACTTTTAAGATAGAGAAGGGCATTCGGCAATTTTTGTCAATTGTTTTCGATCTAGAACGGACTAATCGATTAAGTCTCTTGCCAGATAAGGATTTAGTCGATTTATGCCACCCGATCAAACCATACTAGGTAACAAAGAACCACAAATTCATCTATAAGCTAGGAGACCTACTATTCAAGCCATGTCTTTAATAAAAACCTTATCCGAGCAAAAGTACCCCGTTCGTTTTTTGCTGTCTAGAATTTTGATGAGAACTGGTTTATGTAAGTTATTTATCGTTCAGAGAAACGGCTATAAAATTCGATTTAATCCCTCGGGTATCAGCGCTCAATTGTGGGTCGATCCCGATCGTATGCGATGGGAAGAGAGGTTTTTGGAAGATTATTTAAAACTGGGCGATCGGATGATAGATGTAGGGGCGAATATCGGTACGCTCTCCCTAAGAGCTTCCACATTAGTGGGATCGGAGGGAGAAGTATTCTCTTTCGAGGCTAATCCAACACTCTGTGAATTTATTAAAGATAATCAGACATTGAATCAGTTCACCAATATTAAAGTTTATAATTTAGCCGTCGGAGATAGTAGTGGTACGATTTATTTTGCCTTGAATAAATCGGATGATCGCAGTCGGGTTCACCTATCGGATCAAGGGATTGCGGTTGAAAAACAGCCTTTAGCTCGAGTAATTCCCGATGTACCGATCGATCTTCTCAAGATCGATGTAGAAGGATATGAAAAATGGGTATTTCAAGGAGCGGAAAAAACGATTCAAAATAGTCAGGTGGTGATGTTTGAATCGATACCCGCCAATACGGAGCATTATCAATATAGTGTTCGAGAAAATTTTCAATTCCTGCTCGATCGAGGGTTTCAAATTTTTAAATTAGGAGCCAATAAGACCATGTATTCTGTAGACATCGATCGAGTATCCCAACACAATGGGGATTTATTCGCCGTTCGGAATGTAGAGTCCTTTATCGCTCGAACCGGCTATACGTTTCCCAATGCCTTGTAAAATCTAGGGAATGGACTGATCGCTATCTCTCGCTCGGGGTAACTACCTGGTCTGTTCGAGACAGACCAGGCACCCGGACAGTAAGATAGATAGAGACGGCATAGTATAGAGATATGGATAACCAAGCCCCGATTAAACTACCGAAAACCAGCGAATCCGACCACCTCAAGCGCATTCGTCACACCACCTCCCATGTTATGGCCATGGCGGTGCAGAAATTATTCCCGCAAGCCCAAGTTACTATCGGGCCTTGGACTGAAACTGGATTTTACTACGATTTTGATGTGCCGGAACCTTTTACCGATAAGGATCTCAAGGACATCAAAAAAGAGATGGTCAAAATTATCAATAAAAAACTGCCGGTGATGCGCGAGGAAGTTTCTCGGGAAGAAGCGGAAAAGCGCATTAAAGCGATCAATGAACCCTATAAGCTGGAAATTCTGGCGGGAATTCAAGAACCCATCACCCTTTATCATCTTGGTGACGCTTGGTGGGATTTGTGCGCTGGTCCGCACCTAGATAATACAAGTGAACTAGACGCAAAAGCGATCGAATTAGAGACGGTAGCGGGTGCTTATTGGCGCGGGGATGAGAATAAAGCCCAATTACAGCGCATTTACGGCACAGCCTGGGAAAATCCCCAACAATTAGCCGAATACAAGCGCCGTAAGGAAGAGGCACTGAAACGCGACCATCGGAAATTAGGCAAAGAATTAGGTTTATTTATTTTCTCTGATTCTGTCGGGCCGGGGTTGCCTTTATGGACACCCAAAGGAACTTTAATTCGTTCTTTGTTAGAAGATTTCCTCAAAAAAGAACAGTTAAAACGCGGTTATTTACCCGTAGTTACTCCCCATATTGCTCGCGTCGATTTGTTTAAAATTTCTGGTCACTGGCAAAAGTACAAAGAGGATATGTTTCCCATGATGGCAGACGATGAGGAATCTGCTAGTAAGGAAATAGGATTTGTCCTCAAACCGATGAACTGTCCTTTTCATATTCAAATCTATAAAAGTGATTTGAGATCCTATCGGGAATTGCCGATGCGTCTGGCAGAATTCGGTACAGTTTACCGTTACGAACAATCGGGAGAATTGGGAGGATTAACTAGAGTTCGCGGTTTTACCGTCGATGATTCCCATTTGTTTGTCACTCCCGAACAATTAGACAAGGAATTTTTAAGCGTTGTTGATTTAATTTTGACGGTGTTTAAGAGTTTACAATTAAAGAATTTTAAGGCGCGATTGAGTTTTCGTGACCCCGAATCGGATAAGTATATCGGTTCCGATGAAGCTTGGGAAAAGGCACAATCAGCGATTAGAAAAGCGGTGCAAACTTTGGGGATGGATTATTTTGAAGCCCCCGGAGAAGCGGCTTTTTATGGTCCAAAATTAGACTTTATTTTCCAAGATGCCCTCGAAAGAGAATGGCAGTTAGGAACGGTACAGGTAGATTATAATTTACCCGAACGTTTTGAATTAGAATACGTTGCCGAAGATGGTAATCGTAAACGTCCGGTGATGATTCATCGCGCACCTTTTGGTTCTTTGGAACGTTTAATCGGTATTTTAATCGAAGAATACGCAGGCGATTTTCCTCTTTGGTTAGCCCCTGTCCAGATACGATTATTACCAGTTAGTGATAGTCAATTGGATTACGCTAAAGAGGTGACAGCGAAAATGCAGTTGTTAGGAATTCGCGCCGAAACCGATACCAGTGGCGAACGTTTGGGTAAAATGATTCGCAATGCTGAAACCGCAAAAATCCCCGTGATGGCAGTGGTGGGGGCAAAAGAAATGGAAAGTAATAGTTTAAGTATTCGCACCCGTGCCACGGGCGATTTAGGAGTAATTAGCGTTGAGGAAGTGGTGGCAAAATTAGAAAGTGCCATCCAAAATCACGGTAATTTTTAAGCGTTTGCTCATCCAATTCTATGGGGGCAGGAAATATTTCTGTCCAGGCATTTTTGATCAAGCGAGGAGATTTTTCGGGTGCATCTGATATTTGTGACTTTCTCTCACATATTGGTGAACAGCAGCAGTTATTCAAAGAGGGCGAATGCAATTCGCCCCTACAATAGTATTATTGCGCCAATAGTAGGGGCGCAGCGTGGTCAGTGAGTTGATCGAACTGCGTGCGCCCTGTAATATAGATATTTCTCCAAAATTGAGATGCACCCGATTTTTCCTGATTATTCTTTAGGTATCATCATCTTTTTTAAAGGGATTTTCCCCAATGCCTAGGCCTTTTTTGCTCTCTTTTAAGTCTTTCCAGAGGGCTTTAATTTTTTCGTAGGCTTCTAGAGAACTGATTTTGCCCCCCGTTTCCAGATTACAAATAAAACTGACTTTTTGGGCAAATTCCTGTAAATTGGCGTTAAATAGCAAGTTTTCTGGCTTAAATTCTCCATAGTAGGGGGCGCGAGGATAGAGAAAATCCTCCTTGCGGCGATCGGGGAGATTCGGGTTATCATCGTTAGGAGGATTCTGGCTCATAAGCTGGCGGCGAGTGATTTTGCGGAATTTCTTTAGATTTTTCGGTAATGGTAATGGGAGATAATATCAGTTGTTGGCTATCATTGAGGATTTAAGTAGAAACTTGGCTGATTCGCCAAAAGTTGACCCCTGGTATCGTGACAGTTTTTGGTTATAGGTTAAGGTTCGGTCGCCAAATGTTGGCAGTTATCTTTAAGCAGCAATTATACATTATTTTTTTCAACGATCATCTACCCAATGATATATATTTTTTGTCTAGGTTGATCGCCAAAGTTTGCTGCTGCCGCTATCTGATTAACCATCGATTTTCGTTTATCAATTGCCGAGGATGATAACTATGGAAAAACTCTATGAAGGTAAGGCCAAAATTCTCTATCAAACCGATGATCCTGATATTCTCCTCACTTATTACAAAGACGATGCCACCGCTTTTAATGCCCAAAAACGCGGGCAAATTGCCGGTAAAGGGGAAATTAACTGCACTATCTCCACTGCCCTATTTCAATGGTTAGAATCCCTAGGAATACCTACCCATTATATCGATCGCCCTAGTTCTAGGGAAATGCGCGTCAAGGCGATTAAAATCATTCCTTTGGAAGTAGTAGTCAGAAATATTGCCGCCGGGAGTTTGTGCAAGCAAACGGGGTTAAAGGAGGGGAAAGTTTTACCTTTTCCTCTTGTCGAATTTTACCTCAAGGATGATGCTTTAGGCGATCCTTTGTTAACTCCCGATCGCATAAAAGTAATTGATATTGCCAGCGAGGAGCAAGTCAATCAGTTACGAGATTTAGCCCTGCAAATCAATCAATATTTACAAGAATTTTTTGATAAGTGCCAGATTATTCTCGTCGATTTTAAGTTAGAATTTGGAGTTGATAAAACGGGCAAAATTTATCTAGGTGATGAAATTAGCCCCGATACCTGTCGTCTCTGGGATAAAACCCAAGAGGATACCCAAGCGCGCATTCTCGATAAGGATCGTTTTCGTCGCGATTTAGGAGATGTGGAAACTGCCTATCAACAAGTACAAGCAAGAGTTTTACAACAGATAAAGAGTTTATAACTTTAGGGTGTGTTAGCGAGCGCGTAACGCACCTTAATTGAGATTAGCAATTTAATAATTTATGTCGAGAAGAATTATCGGGTTAACAGGGGGAATAGCTTGTGGTAAATCCACGGTTTCTAATTATTTAGAAAATATCTACAAAATTCCCGTCCTTGATGCGGATATTTATGCCCGGGAAGCAGTGGAAAAAGGTTCGGCAATTTTAGAGAGAATTTTGGCGCGTTATGGCAGAAAAGTTAAAACTGAGGATAATTACCTTGATCGCCAACAGTTAGGAGAGATTATTTTTAATAATCCCGAGGAAAAAATCTGGTTAGAAAGTCAGATTCATCCCTACGTTAGAGAATGTTTTAAGCATCATTTAGAGCAGTTAGAAGCTCCGATAGTTGTTTTTTCTATCCCTTTATTATTGGAAGCCAAATTAACCCATTTAGTCACAGAGATTTGGGTGGTTTCTTGCAGTTTCGAGCAACAAATTCAACGCTTAACGACTAGAAATAACTTAACTAGAGAACAAGCGATCGCTCGGATTAATAATCAAATGCCTTTAGCCGAAAAAATTGCCTTAGCTGATATTGTTTTGGACAATTCTGGGGATTTAGAAGCTTTATATACCCAGATCGATCGAGCTATACAATAGGGATTAATCTTAAAACAACCAGGCAAATTTTCCCACCCCGAATTTTACATAGAGAATGATTGCCAAAACCAATAAAAATAGAAAGCCGATAATTAATAAATAGTCTTTATTGGTTAAGATTGATTCCTGTAAAAATGTGCGATTAGGATCACCAGAGAAAGCTTTAGCTTGTAGAACTACCTCTAATTTTTGCGATTTAGCCATAGCGTTTAAAATTAAAGGTACAGCGATGGAAGCATAAATTTTTCCTTTTTGCAGCCAACCCATTTTTTCTATTGCTAATCCTCGTAATCTTTGAGCAGAAATAATCGATCGAGATTCTTCTACTAGGAGAGGAAATAAACGCAGGGTAGAGGAAAAAATAAAGACTATTTTGTAGGGAATTCTTGCCTTAGTTAAACTCACCATCATCTGATTTATATCGGTGGTAAAAATAGCGAGGGGAATAATTAAAACCATCGTGAGAGTTTTAAAGATCACATTTAAACCGTAGAGGGTTCCCTCCACAGTCATTTTAGTAGAACCGACAGTTAATAAGGGAGTTAATTCAGTTTTTCCCGTTAAAGCTTTTACCTGTTCCACATTAAAAAATCCCATGGTAATTAATAAGAATAGATAAAAGGGAGCCATGAATTTTAAAATGGTGAGGAGATAAGACCATTTTACCCCGGCCCAGAGACAAGCTAAAGCGACAATAAGAGTTAGAAAACCGCCAGCGAGGGGACTTTCCCAAGTAAAAGCGATGAGAGTAACCACGATCATCATGGTTAATTTTGTCCGAAAATCTAGGCGAGTAAAAGGAGAATCTCGATCGACGGTTTGCCAGTTAAATGATTGCATAATCAGGAAAAAAGTTAGTAAGGGAATGAGTTAATTACCCATCCCCATAAATCCCCTAGGAAGGGTTAGAGATTCTGCTCATTTGCTCTTGAATTTCAGGGTTATAAATCTGGAGATAATTCCAATAATTACCAAACACCGATTCTATATAACCCTTAGTTTCTCTGAAGGGAATATTCTCGACAAATTCATCGGGATCGCTAAAATCGAAACGCTGTCTCCATTTGGCAACTGCTCCAGGTCCAGCGTTATAACTAGCCACGGCAAAAAGTGAATTTCCGGCGAATTTGCCATGGGTATAATCCAGATACCATGTTCCCATCATAATGTTATCTTCGGGATTAGTTAAAGAATAACTTTTATTGCCAGTATTACCTGCGATATATTTACCCGTATCGGGCATAATTTGCATTAATCCCACTGCCCCCACGGGAGAACGAATTTCTTTTTCAAAGCGGGATTCTTGCCGGATTAAAGCTGTCACTAGCAGGGGATTTAATTTTCTATCTTTTGACCATTCTAGGATAGTATCGTAGTAGGGAAAAGGGAATAAAGCGTGCCAGTATTTATCATTTTGTCGCAGGACTTTCCATGCTTCCTTTTCCTCTGGGGTATCTCTTTCTCGCAAGCGCCAAATCAGGTTAATTCCTTCTAAATTTTGATTGCGAGAGAGTTTATATAAACCGAGGTTAAATTGTTCGTCAACGGTTAAATTCCAAGGATCGACAATTTCTGCTTGCCAGAGATTCCAAGCGTCCGTATCTTCACCAATTCGATATAATTCCTTGAAAGCTTCCGAACCGGCGGGGGGATCGTTACGAGTGGCGGGTTTGACGGTGGTAGGATTATAGGAGCGGACAGTGGTAAAATCCCCCACGTCCCAACCTAATAAAACCGCCGAGCGCCAAGCATAATAGGAATGGGGATGACGAGAAATAGTGTAGGTAAAAGCTTGTTTTGCTTCTTGGTTTTTGCCGAGTTTTTGCGCCCATTTTCCCACCCAAAAGGCCGCTTTCGGGGCAATTTGACTATCGGGATTATTAACCGCAATTGGCTGCGCCCACTGCCACGCCTTGGCGTAATCACCAGATTTAGCGGCTCTTTGGGCCATTAACCAGCGATAATCGGCGGCTTCGTCGGATTTTGGGTATTTATTTAATAAAGTCTGCCATGTTTGACTAGCGGCCTGGGCATTAGTTGAGTCCAGTAATTTGGCTTTCGCTTCCAAAGCTTCCGGGGCGCGATCGGGAAATTGCTTGACAATGCGATCGAGATATGCTATGGCATCGCGGTTAGGAGAAATTTGGGCGAGTCGCAGTAATCCTAAACCGGTTTCTGGGGCCTGGGGATAGGTTTTAATTAATTTTTGGTAAGCGGTGCGAGCTTCTGGCAGTTTTTTGGCAATTTGTAGCCCGCGGGCGTAACGATAGGCTTGTTCGGGGCTAGGACTGGCTTTAGCGTAGGCTTTATAGGCCTTTTCGTACAATCCCGACTGCCAATAACCGGCCCCAATAATTGCCCAATCCGCCGGAGTTAACTGATTGGCGTAGTCTTTCACCAAACGATCGCGGGCTTGATTGAGGGTAGGATCAAAAGGATTAGCCTTGGCTAACTGCAACCATAAGGGAAATTGATCGGGATTTTCTTGAAGACGTTGGCGAATTAAAGCCAAAGTACGCGGGTGTCGGGGGTATTCCTTAAGCAATTTCTCATGATAACTGGGGTCGTATTTGCCCAAAGAGTAGTAAGCTTCCGCCACTACGGGCGATTGGGGATAGGTTTCCAGTAATTTTTGCCAAATTTCTTGCGCTTTTTCACTATCGTTGGTTAATTCGTGGGCGCGTCCCTGTTTGAGGAGAATCTGGGGAGCGAGGACAGGATATTGTTTTTCTAAGCCTTCTAATTGTTTTAAAGCCGTACCCCCTTCATATTTTCTCAATAAATCCATGGCCAAGAGATAGCGGGCGCGACTACGATCTAAAGAGGGCGCGTTGGCATCAGCCACATCTTTTAACTTGACATCTCGCTCGGTTTGTGGTAGGGAAGCGCTATCAACCACGGCAGAGGGTTGGTTAGGATCTTGACTAGGAAGGGAAGCACTATTGCGATCGAGCCAAGCGAGAATTTTCGGGTGAAAGAGAAAGAGACTGGTGAGAGTAAAAAGCGCAACCCCAGAACCTAGTCCAAGAATGAGCGGGGTGTGAGGGGGGAATTTCTTAAACATTACCTTAATTCAAGACAGTAACTCAACATACATTATCAATGATCGTGGTGACAGGTTGTTTGTTTCAATCAGGTTGGGGGGTTGTTCAGTTATCAGTAAGCAGTAATCAGTAATCAGTGAACTGAAAACTCCCATCTGATAACTGGTAACTGATCACTGATCACTGAGATATGGTACGCTAAACAGGATTTAAGTATTATTAATGATTGCTATGAAACAAGGCGGCGTGACGGTTTGGTTAACGGGATTGAGCGGTGCGGGGAAAAGCACGATTACCGAGGCATTACAGGCAAAATTAATCGCTGAAGGTTATTCCATTGAAGTTCTCGATGGCGATATAGTACGGACGAACCTCACCAAAGGTTTAGGATTTAGCAAAGAGGATCGCGATGAAAATATCCGTCGCATTGGTTTTGTGTCTAATTTGCTCACCCGTCACGGTGTGATTGTCCTAGTTTCGGCTATTTCTCCCTATCGTGAGATTCGCGAGGAAGTACGGGGAAAAATCGGCAATTTTGTCGAAGTTTTCGTGAATGCTCCCTTAAACGTCTGTGAGGCGCGCGATGTGAAAGGATTATATAAAAGAGCGCGTGCTGGCGAAATCAAGTCTTTTACGGGAATTGATGATCCCTATGAACCACCTTTTAACCCAGAAGTGGAATGCCGCACCGATTTAGAGACTTTAGAGGAAAGTGTCGCCAAAGTCTGGAACAAATTGACGGAATTAGGCTACATTAATCAAGCTGTGGCGGTTTGATCACAAAATAACTTTGTATTGTTAGAAAACATCGTAGGGACGTGGACTACAAACGTCTCTACCTCCCGATTAACCCCTTAAGTCCATAAATTATTTTGAAATCTCGCTCTAGTTATTGGAACCTCATTCCCTATCTTCGTCCCCAAACCCAAACAATTATTTTGGCGTTTATCTGTACGATTGGATTTACGGTATTTTGGCCGATTTTAGCTTGGTTAGCTGGACAAATGGCCAGATATATCGGTGAGGGAAATGTGCCAGCATTGGCGACACTTTCGGGGGTGGGGGCAGTGGTTTTTTTACTGCGGGGAATGTCTCAGTATGGGCAAGATTCCCTGATGGCAAAAGCTTCTTTAAAAATTGCCCTAGAATTGAGAAAAAAAGTTTATGCACACCTGCAAACCCTCGGCTTAAATTACTTTGAAACGGCAAAAACTGGTGATTTATCCTATCGTTTAACGGAAGATATTGATCGCATTGGGGAAGTAATTAACAAATTTTTCCATGATTTTATTCCCTCAGCCTTACAGTTAATTGTCGTCTTTGCCTATATGTTTATTGTTAACTGGCAATTGACGATCGCTGTCATTATTATCGCTCCTTTGTTAGGGGTTTTGGTGGGATTTTTTGGTGAAAAATTATTACAATATGCTCGTCGCGCCCAGGCGAAAATATCTAATATTTCTGCGTTATTAACCGAAGTTTTTAGCGGTATTCGCGTGGTGCAAGCTTTCGCAGCCGAAGATTATCAAACCGAGCTTTTTGCCCAAGAAGCGGAGGAAAATCGCCGCGCTCAATACCTATCAGAATCCACCAAAGCTTTACAATACGTCGTGGTGGGATTCTTACAAGCTCTCGGTGTCATCTTTTTATTCTTTCTCGCTGGTTGGCAAATTTCCCAAAAGAATTTAACTGGAATTGACTTTGTTAGTTATGTGGCAGCGGTGGCAATGTTAATCGATCCTATCGCCCATATTACCAGTAATTATAATCAATTTAAACAGGGTCAAGCCTCCATGGATCGGATTTTTGAATTGTTAGCTATTTTGCCAACAATTACCGAAAAACCGAAGGCGATCGAGTTGCCACCCCATAGCAAAGAAGTTGAATATTGTCAAGTAAATTTTTCTTACAATCAGGACAGACAGGTTTTAAAAAATATTAATTTTACTGCACACGCTGGGGAAATGATTGCTTTAGTGGGAGCATCGGGAGCGGGAAAAACCACTTTAGTTAATCTTTTATTGCGTTTTTATGACCCCACTTCTGGCAAGATTTTAATCGATGGGGTGGATATTCGTGATGTGACTTTAAAAAGTCTCCGGCGACAAATTGGCGTAGTTTTACAGGAAAATATTCTCTTTTCTGGCACTATAGCCCAAAATATCGCTTTTGGCCAGGGAGATTTTAATCTGCAAGAGGTGGAAAAAGCGGCAAAAATTGCCAACGCTCATCAATTTATTAGTGAACTTTCCCAGGGTTACTATACCTATGTGGGGGAAAGGGGTGTTAATTTATCGGGTGGACAAAGACAAAGAATCGCCATCGCGCGAGCGGTTTTATCTAATCCGAGAATTTTAATTTTAGATGAAGCAACTTCGGCGCTCGATTCGGAATCGGAAGCTTTAGTGCAGGAAGCTTTAGAAAGAATTATGACGGAGCGCACGGTATTTGTTATTGCTCACCGATTAGCAACTGTCAGAAAAGCTAACCGTATTTTAGTCTTAGAAAAGGGTGAAATTATCGAGGTGGGTAATCACGAGCAGTTATTAAATCTTAATGGTCGTTACGCTCAATTTCATGCTAGACAATTTCAAGATTAGTCTATGATCAACCTCGGGGAATTCCTCGCAAGGCTAAAACATCATCAAGGGTGGAACAATAGTTTTTTAAACCAAAATCAGCAGGAGTATAGGTTTTAAAGTGGGTGAAGTGACGATAATTCATCGCAAAACGATCCCATGGTTCCATCTGCAAGTTAAAAACTTTGATAAAAAAGTTAGCAATGGTTAAAGATAAAGGAATGCGAAAGTAGATTTTTTTGTTTAAATAAGCGCAGATTTGTTGCACTGCTTGGTTAGCTGTTGTGCGTTGATTGCCTAGGACAATTTTGCTTTCTGGTGCGGGATTTTCGATTAAATAATTCACCACTTGAGCTATATCTTTAGCATGGATAAAATGAAAACTGCCATCAGCTTGAAACCAACGCACTAAACCGATATATTTCAACACATCCGGTAAACCACCATAGATATGGGAATAGGGTTTATTTTCGTCACCACCTAAGACAAAAGTGGGGTATAAAGTGATAATTTTATCGGCAATTTCTAGGTCAGCAAATTTACTATAACAAATATATTTAGTGCGGATATAATTAGTTCCTATCTCCCCAGCTTCTGGTAAAGGTTGATTATTTTGATTGAGAATGCTGGCAGTAGAAAAGTAGAGGACTTTCTCGCAGATTTGAGCATCTAAATAACTAATTAATTCCAGGGTTTTTACCACATTAATCTGATAACTTTCCTCCTCTCCTCCCCAACTGGTAGCGATTAAAATCGCCCTATTCATTGTTTTTAAAAGATCGGCATATACCTCAATATTTTCCATATCTCCTAAAAGTATATGAACATTTGATCGCCCTTGGTAAGTAAATTTTAACTTCTCTGGATTACGCAACAAAAAATATAATTCATAGTCGGGATTTTCCAGTAAAATTTCAGCAATATAATGCCCAATACAGCCACTCACACCCGTTAGAAATATCTTTTTCATTATTTTAATTGATAGAGCAGAATTTAGGGGACAGTTTGAAAGTAAAAAGTCAAAAAGGGTGTTGTGTGTTAGGGTTTTAGGGTTTTAGGGTTTTAGGGTTTTAGGGTTTTAGGGTTTTGGGGTTTTGGGGTTTTAGGGTTTTGGGGTTTTGGGGTTTTAGGGTTTTAGGGTTTTAGGGTTTTAGGGTTTTGGGGTTTTAGGGTTTTAGGGTTTTAGTTGAATTTTCCCATTTCCCCATTTCCCCATTTCCCCATTTCCCCATTTCCCCATTTCCCCATTCCCCCATTCCCCCATTTCCCCATCCCCTGTTCCCTGAGTAACTTTATTGATAACTAAATCCTTTAGCGGTTTCAAAGAAGAAACGCACGTTATCTTCAGGAGTTCCCACCAAAACACCATGACCTAAATTAAGAATATGACCTTGATTACCTGCTTTACGAATAGTATCAATAATCCGCTCGCGAATAAAAGACTGGGAACCGAATAAAACCCCTGGATCGATATTACCTTGAACCATCATCGCTTTACCTAAACGCTGTCTCGCTTCCGCCAGATCCACAGTCCAATCGACGCTAATAATATCAACCCCCGATTGAGCCATTCTTTCCAAAACCCCAGCGCTGCCACTAATGTAGAGAATTAACGGTGTATCGGGATGGGTTTCTTTCACCAAACGAACTACTTTTTGTTGATAGGGTAAGGCAAAAACATCGTAATCTTGGGGAGTTAATTGACCCGCCCAAGAATCGAACATTTGTACTACTTGCGCCCCAGAATCGATTTGATAACGGACATAGGTGGCGATCATATCCGCTAATTTATCTAAAAATTGGTGCAGTACCGAGGGTTCCGAAAAAGCCATCCCTTTAATCACAGAATAACTTTTAGAACCTTTCCCTTCCACTGCATAGGCTGCTAAAGTCCAAGGCGCTCCGACAAAACCGAGGACAGTAGATTTATTTCCCACCTCTTGACGCAGGGTTTTTAAAATCGTTTTGATAAAAGGTAAAGACTGATCGGGATCGAGGGGATTAAGTTGGTCCACCTGCGCTTGAGTACGAATGGGAGAATCAATAATCGGCCCCTTACTTTCGATAATATCAAAGGGAATACCGATTCCCGCTAGGGGAGTGAGGATATCGGAGAACATGATCACCCCATCTGGTTGAAAAGCGCGCCAGGGTTGCAGGGAGATTTTGATCGCTAAATCGGCATTTTCCGATCTTTCCCGAAAACTGGGGTATTTATCCCGCAATTCTCGATAAATCTGCATATAACGTCCTGCTTGTCTCATCATCCACACGGGAGGACGAGGTAAGATTTCTCCTTTGGCAGCGCGTAATAAATAAGGTATTTCAGGGGAGTCAGTCATATCACGGTGATTATTCTATTGCCTTTTCTACGGTATCATCCCCCGTACAGCTAATTTTTCTGGTTTTTCCTTAAGAATTGTTAACGAAAATTATCCCCCCACCTCCCCATCTCCCCATCTCCTCATCTCCCCAGTTTCCTATCTCCCTTGCTCCCCTACACCCCACACCCTACACCCCACACCCTAGACCCTACACCCCACCCTGGGATGAACTCGACGCAATCGTAAAGCATTTGTCACCACGGAAAGGGAACTTAAAACCATGGCAGCACCGGCAATAATCGGATTGAGCAGAAAAGGATAGAGGACTCCGGCAGCGATGGGAATGGCAATCAGGTTATAAATAAAAGCAAAAAAGAGATTTTCTTTGATGTTTCCCATTGTTGCTCGACTTAACTCAATAGCGGTCACAATTCCCTGTAAATCTCCCGAAATTAAGGTTATATCACTGGCAGCGATCGCTACATCGGTCCCCGTGCCAATAGCAATACCTAAGTCCGCTTGCGCCAATGCGATCGCATCATTGATGCCATCGCCAACCATGGCGACTATTTTCCCTTTTTTCTGCAAATATTCGATTTTTTCGGCTTTTTCTTGGGGACGGAGTGCGGCAAAAAAGCGCCGGATACCCAACTCACTGGCGATCGCCGATGCGGTTTCGAGGTTGTCCCCTGTCATCATCATCACCTCTAAGCCCATTTTTTTGAGCTTGGCGACCACTGAGGAAGAAAAAGGTTTTAAAACGTCGGAAATGGCAATCACCCCCTCTAAACCCCCGTTAACCGCTATCCAAACCACGGTTTTTTTCTGCCACTCCCAATCGTGGGCGACTTTTTTAAGAACTTTTGTTTCGATCCCTTGACGTTCTAACCATTGTTGTGTACCGATTTGCACTAGAGCCGACCCGACTTTTCCCTGCACTCCTGACCCAGTTATTGAGTCAAATTCGCTTACTTCTAGGGTTTTAATCTGGTTTAACTGCCCATATTTAACTATTGCTTCTCCTAACGGGTGTTCAGAATGATTCTCCACCGATAGGACTAACTGCAGCAGCGATAATTCCCGTCCATCCCTCACCCCCTCGCGAGTCAAGAAGTCCGTCACCGTTGGTTTACCCTGGGTGAGAGTTCCCGTTTTATCGAGGACAATAGTAGTAATACTATGGGCTAATTCTAAACTTTCGGCATTTTTAATTAAAATTCCCTGTTTTGCTCCCTGTCCTGTTCCCACCATAATCGAGGTGGGTGTAGCTAATCCTAGCGCGCAGGGACAAGCGATAATTAAGACTTCCACCATTGTAATCAAAGCGAGGGTGAGATTACCCGTGCGGAGAATCCAAAATAAGAAAGTTATTACCGCAATAATCATCACCACCGGCACAAAATAAGCGGTCACTCGATCGACTAATCTTTGTATAGGTGCTTTTGATGCTTGCGCGGTTTGCACTAATCGGACAATCTGAGCTAAAACCGTATCTTTTCCTACCCGTAACGCTTGCATTTGTAGGCTACCGGTTTTATTAATTGTCGCACCGATTACCTGTTGATTGACGGTTTTTCGCACGGGTAAACTTTCCCCCGTTACCATCGATTCATCAATGCTAGAACTGCCTTGGATAATTATGCCATCGACGGGAATTTTTTCCCCCGGACGCACTAAAATTATGTCTCCTACTTTCACCTCTTCTATTGGTATATCTAGCGTCTGTTCTTCCCTAATCACCCTAGCAGTTTTGGCCTGTAATCCCATTAATTGTTTAATCGCAGCAGCCGTTTCTTTTCTGGCACGTTTTTCGAGGAAACGACCGAGTAAAATCAGAGTAATGACGATAGCTGATGCTTCGTAGTAAACATGGGAATAAAACCCCTGTTTTTCGATAAAATCGCTCCCGAAGGTTAAAAACAGGGAATAAAAATAGGCGGCACTGGTTCCCAAAACTACTAAAGTGTCCATGGTGGCAGTGCGATTTTTAAAAGCTTTCCAAGCATTTTTATAAAAACTTTGACCACACCAAAATTGGACGGGAGTAGCGAGAATTAATTGTAATAAAGGATCGTGTAACCAATGGGTAATAAAAGATAGAGATAAACCCGTCATCATCGGTAAAGAACCGATAAAAAGTATAATACTAATAACAATAGCGATCGATAGTTTAGTGAGTAGTTCTTTTTCTGGCCTGGATTCGAGATTAATTTCCGTTATCGGTGTAGCTTGGAAACCGGCATCCCTAACTTTTGCTTGAATAGTGTTAAGATCGGTACGCTTGGGATCATAGTCCACATCCACCTGTTCCATGCCAAAATTAACTTGACATTGAATCACTCCGGGGATAGATTTAATTATCCGTTCGATCGAATTAGCACAACCAGCGCAACTCATCCCGGCGAGTTTGAGAGTTTGATGGGTCATAATTTTAATAGCAGCGGAAGTCAGCAACAAAATCCCCTGCAGCAGAGTTCTATCTTTAGGATAAAATATTACCCCAGCTGCAGGGTCAAGAATCCTTTGTTAATTTTTCTGAATAGATATGAAGAAATGTCAAAAAGAGTGCTTATATTTTCCTAACACACCCTTAATTTTTATGGACAAATTTCAGTTAACCCCACTCTGTTGCGTATCTTGACCCTGCAAAGCATCGGCAGCGGAAACACCATCACCCTGAAAACCAAAATACCATAAAGTAGCGGCAGCTTCAGCGCGAGTTACTGGTCTTTTTGGCTGAAATAGGGTAGTAAAACCAAAAACTCGCCGAATATTAGCTTGTTCAGCATTTTGAAAATCGGCATAAAGAGCGCGCACCAGCTGCGGGTTAATTTTATTAGTATCCTGAAAACCCCAAGTATTTTTAATCGTATCAAGATTGGCGCTCGGTAAAGCTTTTCTAATATCTAATGGCACTTTCCAAGCGATTAAATCTTCCCGGGTTAAAGGAGCATTGGGACGGAATAAAAGGGCGCTACTATCTCCCGTTAAAGGAGAGGGAATTAACCCCGCTTCTGCTAATCCTTGAATATAAATATAATCGGGATCGTTATTTTTAACATCACTAAAAGCTGGGGAACTATTGGGGGTAGCTAAACGAATTTGTTTACCCGCTACATTAGCATAAATGGCATTATTAGCCTGTAATAACCAGCGAGCAAATTCTCGGCGTGTTATTGTATTATTAGGGTTAAACTGATTGTTATTACCTGTTAATACTCCTAATCTGGCTAAGTCTTGAATGTGGCTTTTTAAGGGATTAGGTAAGGATTCGAGATCGTTAAAACTGGTGGGATTAAGATTTGGTAAGGGGGAAGAAATAGGGGAGGGACTAGAGGAGGGACTAGGGGAAGCAATTGGGGTTCCTATTGGACGATAATCGAGGCTATATTCGGTATTGGGAGAAGTGGCAGTTATGGTGATAGTTAATTCTAAATTATCTCGACGGGCCGTTAGGGTACTATTAACTCCTTCCCCAGAAAAGGGAGTGATAATTTCCCAATTATTATTAACTAATTCCTGTTGATAAAAAGCCTCGATCGCATTGCTGGGATCGTTGGATTGCCAACGGGTTTTCCCACCAGTATTATCAGGATTTGTCTGCACGGATAATAATTCTGATTGACTATATCGAGGAATTTCTGCGGGAAAATTTGCGGGTAATTGCTTGTTATCAGGAGAGTTTTCTGGTATTGGATTTGTTTGTAGATTAGGATCGGCAGCCAGACGATTTTCTAGGTCAGGATTGCCACTACAGGCTGCTAAAATGCCCAGCAGGGTGATAATTGTACTGTAGCGAATAAACTTACTCACGGTCTTTACCAATATTGTTTCCTTAGCTTTATCTTAGCTTATTTACCCGGGTTTTTGACTAGGAAAAATTCTGCGCCACCATTGACGTAATTTCCCCAGCAGAAATCCTCCTAACCCTTTTGTGTATTTTTCAAATTTGTAGTAAAATAAAATGTCGATTATATCCTGTGTGGAAAGATACTTGAGATAGGATACTCCTTGATCGATACGTGCATCACTATATTCTAAATAAACTTGGCGACTGAGGCGATCGGATAAATTCCATTTTGGTTGAAAATATTCTTGCATCCTCTGTTGATAAGCGGCAAAACTACTCGATTTTCCCTGTAAATATTCTTCCATGTATTGACAAGCAATTTCGGCTCCTTTCATAGCATGGCGAATACCTTCCCCTCCTAAAAAGTTAACCGTAGAAACCGCATCACCAATCGCTATAATATTCGGTTCTTGATAATAAATATCTTGCAGATTGAGCGAATATTCTAAAATAGAGCCATGGCTGTCGATTATCTCATATTTAGAGAGATTCATGTAGGTTTGAATAATTTGTGTAATATAACTTTTTAAAGGCTTAACTTCAGAAATATAAGGATGTTCTCCCTCTAACCAAGCGGCTCCTATTTTTAATTGCTGATTATCCATAGGAAAAATCCAGCCATAACCTTTAGGACTCCATTTATGACCGAGAAAAAATACTAAATTATCTTGATATTTTTGATAATCTTCTTCTGGCACAGCCATTAAATATTCAATACCCACTGCTTTTAAAAAATCAGGTTTTTCTCGTCTATGTTTATACATAACTGCTCTAGCGTATCCCGTGGCATCAACCAATAAACGAGGATTAACTGTCTCGATTTCCTCTCCTTTTGATTTCAAAAAAACGGTTAGCTTATCCTCCATCTGTTGATATTTCAGATAACGACAACCTAAACGAACTTCTCCCCCCCAACGCAGCACTTCTGCGGCTAAAAACTCTCGCAATTTGGCAAAATCAAAAACTACCCCTAAAGGTTGCGGTGATGACCAAGAACGATGTATGCTAGTGGAGATAATTTCGATATTTTTCCAAAACCTAGCCACTACGGTTTCAGGGAGATTGAATTGTTCTAAAATTTCTAGGGGAGAAGCGGCACTAGAAAAGATATTATCTTGCCAACTAGAATGTTGTTCCACTAAAAGAACACGATAACCTTTTTCACTTAATAATCTCCCACAGTGACCTCCCGCCGGTCCACCCCCAATAATTACGACATCATAATCCATGATTTACTCTCTCGTCTAATCTGGCTAACTTGCTTCTATTTTACCCTAAATTGCCCTTTGTTAAACCCCAAACTTATGAAGCTGTTGTCCATCTAAATTTGATACTCTTTTTGACCTGTTCCCTGTTCCCTCATCGAAATGCGGACTAGCTTATGACATTTTTATTATTATTAGTTACTTCCCTATCGCTGATAATTTGGTTATATTTAATCTTAGCTAGGGGTCAATTTTGGCTATCTAACCAAAAAATTAATCCTGTCACTTCTCCCTTAACAAATTATCCAAAAGTCTCGGCAATTATCCCCGCACGAAACGAAGCCGACGTTTTACCTATCAGTTTAACTTCCCTTTTTAACCAAGATTATCAAGGCGAATTTTCGATTATTTTAATTGACGATCAAAGCAGTGATGGTACGGGAAAAGTTGCCCAAGAAATGGCCGAGCAATCTCATAAATCTGACCAGATAACCATTATTTCTGGACAACCTTTAGAGATAGGATGGACGGGTAAATTATGGGCAATGAAACAGGGAATAACAGAGGCTACCGATCAATTCGCTCCCGATTATTTTCTGTTCACCGATGCCGATATTGCCCACGCAGCAGATAATTTAACCCAATTAGTTACTAAAGCAGTACAAGAAAAACAAGCTTTAGTTTCCCTGATGGTGTTGCTACGCTGTGACAGTTTTTGGGAAAAATTCCTCATTCCTGCCTTTGTTTTTTTCTTCGAGAAACTCTATCCTTTTCCCCTAGTTAATAACCCTAATTCCCCGATAGCAGCCGCCGCTGGGGGCTGCATTTTAATTCGCCGAGATATCCTAGAAAAAATTGGCGGTATTGAGATTCTTAAACAAGCTTTAATTGATGATTGTTCTTTGGCGATTGCGGTTAAAAAATATCTACAAAATCACCCCGAAAATCCTGAGCAATCCATCTGGTTAGGATTAACAGAAACCACCTATAGTCTCCGTCCCTATCCCGATTTAGCCAGCATTTGGAATATGGTAGCTCGCACCGCCTTTACACAACTAAATTACTCAACACTTTGGTTAATCGGGACAATTTTCGGGATGTTTTTAACCTATTTAGCTGCCCCCTTGGGCTTAATCTGGGGATTGGTATTAAAAGAAACATCAATTATGATAACTAGCACCATCACCTTATTACTAATAGTCCTCTCCTATAGCCCGACTTTAAGACTATATAAATTATCCCCCCTGCGGGCTTTAACTTTACCCCTAATTGCCCTCTTTTATAGTGTAATGACTGTCGATTCTGCCCTGCGTTATTGGCGCGGTCAAGGGGGAGGTTGGAAAGGGCGAGTTTATCCTAATTAGGGTTTGCTGAATAATGGTAAAACTCTTTTAAAATAGGGCTTTTGACCTGTTAAAATTGGAACCTTTAAAAACCCAGCATTATCCTTTTACAGTACAATAATTAGTAGTGATAATTTTTGCTTATGGAATCGTGAAATGCTTATCGGGCAAGACTTTTAGGGCTATTTTGCGGATATTCTATCAGTATAGACCTCGTTTTCACACAGAAACCAGAAGAGCCAAATAAATTAATGATAGATAAGAACTCTTGCAAATTAATTATAGCGTTTCCTGTTCGCAAGGGGTACATTATCGATGTTGAAAAGCTTAATCAGCAAAGGTTAAACTGTGCCACACAGGTGTGAGAACTGCTATATATGTTATAATAAAGTTAAATTAATGATAGGTAGGGTGCGTTACGACGGATTGTTAGATTTAAGTTTAAGCAGAGATTGTCGCCGTCTAACGCACCCTACGTTTTACTGGGAAAGAACCCCAGCCGGAGAGGTGAATATAAAGATTTGTTAAATTGTAGCTTGTAATACAGTTTTTCCGGGGGGGGGTAGAGTGAACATTGGTTATTATGAACAACAAATAGGAGGATTAAGCCATGATGTTTTACGACACTTTTCACGACACTTACCACGGCACAAGTTCCGCAGACTACTGCAACTATACGGGAAGAAAACAACTTATTGCGTATGGTTATGGTGGCAATGATACCATCTGGGGTAATGCCAACAATGATATTATTAGCGGTGGCAACGGCAACGATTATCTGTATGGACAATGGGGAAATGATACCTTATCGGGAGGGGATGGCAACGATTATTTAGATGGAGGAGCAATGACTATTTATATGGACAATGGGGAAATGATACCTTATGGGGAGGGGATGGCAACGATTATTTAGATGGAGAAACTGGCAATGACAGTTTATATGGAGACTCGGGAAATGATACCTTACGAGGGGGATCAGGGAATGATTATCTAAGTGGTGGTATTGGTGATGATCTCTTAACCGGCTCTACATCTCTAACTTATAACAACAATCAGTATGATACCTTAGTTGGAGGGTCTGGATGGGACGTTTTTGTACTAGGTGAAAGTCTTGGTAACTATTATCAAGGTAGTGGTTATGCTCTTATTGTTGACATCGACTGGCTAGACCGTATTCAAATTAAGTGGAGTTCTTCACTTCGCCTATCGAGGGAAAATTGGGCTGGTACTTCTGCTTTAGATACAGCCATCTATCAAGGAGGTGACTTAATTGGAGTCGTTCAAGATAACACCAGCATTTCGTTGGGCAATGTTGATTTTCAATTTGTTTAGTAGTAGGGTGCGCTCTTCGATAGCGTAACGCACCAAATAAATTAATGATAGGTGTGGTGCGTTAAGACGGATTGTTAGATGATTAAGTAGGGGCGAAGCATTCGGACAATAACCTATTACTGAAACCCTAGATTTCCTATCCGAATGCTTCGCCCGTACCCCGAATTTTTCTCTAGCAAACTCAATTGGGGATGGGGGGTGAGTGCGATCATGGATTTTAAGCTATAATCAAAGATGTTGATTTATCCCCTGAAATTATAATGTTATCGATTAATCTAGATCGAGAAACCGAGAACTATCTAGCAGACATCATTTCCGAAGAGAATATTAGCTCAGAAGAACTTCTTAAAAAACTCATTTACGAACATTGGCAAAGCTTAAAACCGCGTAAAACTTTATTACAACGCCGGGGAGGTCATCCTCAGCATCTTTTAGAAAATGCTCCACCTAATTTGTCATTGCGAGAAAACCGCAAAAAAGTAGTGGCAGAATATATCCAAAACCATCATCAGCAACATCATTCATGACAAATTATCCCCCCAAAATTATTACAGATAGTAGCATTCTATTCGCCTATTACAGTTCCCAAGATAATTATCATCGGGCTGTTGTCAACTTTTTTGAACAATGTTCCAGCGACTTGATTACAACTGTTGCTTGTATAACAGAAGTAATGTATCTTTTAAGCCATAATTATCGAACACAAAATGAATTTTTAAGTGATTTATTCCACCAGCTTTATCAATGTATTCCCCTTTTACCACAAGATTTTGCCAGAATTATACAACTCAATGAACAATACGCTGACCTACCGGGAGATTTTGCAGATCTATCCTTAATAACTATTTCTGAAAGACTTAATATTTCTGCGATTATTACCTTAGATAGTGACTTTGATGTTTATCGCCGTTATCGAAAAGAACCTTTTGAACGAATCTATTTATAACAATAAAATTTCAGGGCTATTTCATTCTAAAATGTGATGTCATCAAGGGGAAGCAACCCTTCATCTATATCAGGAAAATTGTCTATAATGTCTGGCAAAGTAGTCAGCAAAGAAAGTAGAGAAATGGAAGACAGAGTCTTAGATATGCAGACATTCAGGATACTTATTATCATGTTCTGTCACCGCGATCGCCCTTGATTGCTTTGCCATCATCCTAGGCCTTTCAAACCCTTAACTGTAATAATTGTACTGTATGTGGGGTTTGCGGCAAAAAATTTGTTGTTTTGCTAATAAAGTCCCAAAACCATTTTTTTTTAGCAAAGCTGCTACCGATATTCAGCCAGTCCTAATTAGGGTATTCCCTGAATTTTCCCCCCGATCCCCGCAATGGCTGGCACTTTTTGAGGGTAAAAAAGTCTAAAAGTCCTATCCAACAAGGTTTTTAGATTTATTCAGCAGACCCTAATTAGTTAGAGCAAGCCTCAAGAATTCCTAGCCAATTAACTAAGGGGTTATCTTGATGCTTGCTGCTATCAGCTTAATTTTCTTCCTCCGCTTCTGGGGTTGGTTGTGGTAAACGAGCGATAAAATCTTTCATTTTAGGATGATTAAACATTTTCTCCGTGTCTTGCAGAAGACGTTGACCCCAGAGATTTTCCCCTAAAAATTCTAGACTGACATAACGACTATCGCTAGTGAGAGCGGCCTGAGCTAATTTGATGCCCTCCTCAGTTTTTCCTTGACTATAAATAGCCACCGCAATAGCTAACTGAGGTTCTGGCTGTTTAGGATCGATTTTCAAAGCGGCCCGCCAATCTTTAAGAGCCGCTTCCTTGTCACCCTGTTCGTATTTAACTAAACCAATATTATTAATAGCGGGCCAAAAATTTTTATCTTGACTAACAGCTTTTTCGTAAGCTGCGATCGCCGCAGGATATTGTGCTAACTTGAGATAGGAATTACCGAGATCAAAAAGAGCGGGGGAGATATCGGGTTTCATTTGCAAACCCGCTTCAATCTGGGCAATAGCAGACTGGTAATCTTGATTCTGAAAATAGGCACTACCGAGGGAAAATTTAATATTAGCGTGGGCATCGGCGGGAGCAAGGGACAAAGATTGATTTAATGCCTCAATGCCGGGTTGCACCTGATCGTCTTGCAGATATAAACTACCGAGAATAAACCAAGTTTGATAGAGATGGGGGGCTAACTGCACCGCTAACTTAGCCCGTGCGAGGGCTGCATCGGTACGGCGAAAACGAGCTAATTGGATGGCATCTTCGGCCATTTCAATTCCCGCTTGTTCCATCTGTTCTAACTCCGGTTCGATGGCGTAGGGGAGTAGCGCTTGGGAAAAAGCCGGCGGGCTGCCAGCGACGAAAAAAATGAGCAAAGAAATGATTAATTGAAGTTTTGGCACAGTTTACCCCCGCAATAAGCCTTTTTAAATCAGTCTATCTCGCTTGGGAGTTGTTGGCTAAAGAAACAACAAAGGCAACTCTAGAGACGTTAGTATATAACCAATTAACTTTTGGCTGATCGATGGCAATAACCGTGTTGGGAAAATCAAATCGCCCCCTATTTTGGATATTCGGACTCATGGCTAGTGGTTTTCTGGCGGTGGGAGTGGTTTCTTATCGTTTGCTGCAAACACCTCCCCCTGCCCTAGAATTGGCGAAAATGACCGTTCCTGCTCGACGGGAAACCCTCGCTGTGGAAATTAAAGCTAGTGGTAGGGTGGAACCAATCCAAAGTGTCAACATTAGCCCGAAAAACCCTGGCCGATTAGTGCGATTATTGGTGGATCAGGGCATGATCGTTAAAAGGGGACAAACCCTCGCCGTCATGGATAATTTAGAGGTGTATGCCCAGGGGATGCAGTCAGAAGCGCGTCTGCGGGAAGCTCTAGCCAATCTGGAACAGGCTAAACGCAGTATTCCCGAAGATATACGGCAATTACAAGCCCGATTTTATCAGGCCCAGGCCAGTTATAAGCAATTAGAAGCCCGTTTAGCTCAGGCCAAAGAAAGAATTCCCAAAGATTTAGACCAACTGCAAGCTCAGGTACAAGCAGCCCAATCCCGTTTTCGACTAGCAGAAAATCGGGTTAAACGCAATGAAAATTTAGTCCGGGAAGGGGCGATCGCCCAAGACCAATTTGATGCCGTCCTCAATGAATATCTCAACGCTAAAGCCAATTTAGACGAATCGATCCGCCGTTTGGAACAAGCGGATAAAACCGCTTCCCCAGAAGTGGCGGGAATTGAGCAGGAAATGATCCGAGCGGCAGCAGCGATCGCAGAAGCGAAATTTGCCCTCGAACAACGCCAAAAAACCCAAGAAACCGAGCTTGCTCGACTAGAATCATCTGTAGCGGCCGCCAGGGCCGATTTAGAGCAAATCAAGATTCAATACCGCGATACGGTCATTACTGCTCCCTTTGATGGCATCGTCACCCAAAAATACGCCACCGAGGGTTCTTTTGTCACTCCCACCACTTCGGCCTCCAGTACCGCTTCCGCCACTTCCACCTCGATTATCGCCCTAGCATCGGGATTGGAAGTGATTGCTAAAGTGCCGGAAGTAGATGTGGGTTTATTACAGCGCGGCCAACCCGTGCGAATTGTCGCCGATGCTTTTCCTGAAGAAGTCTTTGAAGGTCGAGTTATTCTCGTGGCTCCCGAAGCAATTATCGAGGATAATGTTACTTCTTTTGAGGTCAGAATCGGTTTGGTGACGGGACGGGACAAACTCAAATCGAAAATGAATGTGGATGTAACTTTTGTCGGCCAGCAGTTAGATAATGCCCTGGTGGTGCCGACTGTCGCCATTGTCACCCGGGAAGGCAAGTCAGGGGTTTTAGTTCCCGATGCCGAAAATAAACCCAGTTTTAAACCCGTTTCGATCGGTTTGGTCTTAGACGATAAAACCCAAATTTTATCAGGTTTGGAAGCCGGAGAAAAGGTCTTTATCGATCTCCCCCAAGGGGCCGAAGATACCTCGAAAACTAAAATCAGTAATCAGTAAACAGTGACCAGTAATCAGTAAACAGTGACCAGTAATCAGTGAAAGATACTAAATTTATTGAAAATTGAAAACTTAAACCTAAGGCTCTTCGGTTTGTGTTATGCAATGGACGGGGGTTATAAGGGATGGAACCCTTATATAGAAAGGCATTTAGCGATTTTGTCAATTGTTTTTGCTCTAGAGCGAACTAATCAATTAAGTCTCTTGCCGGATAAGGATTTAGTCGATTTATGCCCCCCTATCGAACCATACCAAGTAACGAAGAACCAAACCTAATAACTTAAACCTAATAACTTAAAAATTAAACCTGATAACTGATAACTGATAACTGATAACTGATAACTGATAACTGATAACTGATAACTGATAACTGATAACTGATAACTGATATGTTGATCATCGAAAGTTTAAAAATGGCCGTCGCCACCCTAGGGGCCAATAAAGTGCGTAGCGGCCTGACCATGTTGGGAATTATCATCGGTAACGCTTCAGTGGTGGCCATGATCGGTATTGGCCAAGGGGCGCAAACCCTAGCCAATGACCAGTTTGCTAACTTGGGACCCAATACCATTTTTGTGGTGCCGGGGTCGCGACAAGCACGCAATACCACCGTTAATTTTCCGAAAACCTTAGTTTTAGCCGATGCTCTGGCGATCGCCGAACAGGTTCCCACAGTCGCTGAAGTCGCCCCGGAAATAAACGCTCGTTTCCTGATTTCCTATCGTAATCGCAACATGACGGCTCTAGTGACGGGAAGCACCCCAGAATACGCTTCTGTCCGCAATTTTACCCTAGAAAAAGGTCGTTTGATCAACAATATCGATCTAGTCCGCAACAAACGGGTAACGGTAATCGGCCGTGAAGTGGCAGCGCAACTTTTCCCTACCCAAAATCCCCTCGGTCAACAGCTGCGGATCAAAAATCTCAGTTTTGAGGTGATCGGGATTTTAGAGGCGAAAGGCTCCTTTTTTGGCAATAATCAGGATGAAATGCTGATTATTCCCCTTAGCACTATGAACTCGCAACTGGTGGGCAAAACCGGACCCTACGGTGTCGAGTTGAGTTGGATTAGTCTCACCGCGCGATCGGGGGAGGAAATACGCGCCGCTAAGTTCCAAATCGAGAATCTCCTGCGTTTACGTCATAAAATCGTGGCTGAGGATGATTTTCGCGTCGAAACTGCTAAACAAATGATCGAAATCTTCGGCACGATTACCAAGGGTCTAACCCTACTTTTGGCTCTAATCGCTGGTATTTCCCTGATTGTCGGTGGTATCGGGGTGATGAATATTATGCTCGTTTCGGTTTCGGAAAGAACCGGGGAAATCGGACTAAGAAAAGCGATCGGAGCCAGAGAACAGGATATTCTCTTACAATTTCTGATTGAATCAACTCTCGTTTCCATCGCCGGCGGTGCGCTTGGTATTCTCGTCGGTGCAGGAGCGATCGTTCTCGTCTCCAGTTTCTCTCCCCTGGCTGCCACTGTTTCCGCCACCGCCGTCGCCCTGTCTTTGAGTGTTTCCACGGGTATTGGTCTCTTTTTTGGCGTTTTTCCCGCCTATCGTGCCTCTAAATTGGAGCCGATTGTCGCCCTCAGAAGTGTCTAATTTTTTAACTTCTTTTCGGAGATGTTTTTGCCAAGGATTGCTTTTATAGCTAAGTTAGGGTCTAATGTGTGGGACGGATTTTATAGTCCCGATAACGACGATAATCATTGAGAATGCGATCGTGATCAAAGCATAAAGGTTGGGGGAATTCCCAGAGATGAAAAATCCCGACTTTTTTGGCATCATCAGCAGCGATCGGTTTTCCTGTTGCCGTGGCGATAAAAACGATACTAATGGTGTGTTGACGTGGATCGCGGTTAGGATCGGAATAGACGTGAAATTGCTCGATTAACTGCACCTCTAAACTGATTTCCTCGTAAGCTTCCCGAATTGCCGCCGTTTCCACCGATTCACCGTAGTCCACGAATCCCCCCGGAATTGCCCAGCCAAAGGGCGGATTTTTTCTCTCAATTAGTACGATCGGACGGTGGGGCGAGTCGATCAGTTCGATGATAATATCAACAGTGGGGGCAGGATTGCGATAGGTTGTCATTTTTTTCAGTTATCAGTGTAGGGTGGGTTAGGCAACGGCAAGTTCTGCTATTGATTAATACTTGCCAATTTGCCGTAACCCACCAATGATAAGGAGGGGAATAAAAGTTGCTAGAAAATGCCAAGAAAATTACGGTTATAGGTGGGGGAATTTGGGGACAAACTCTCGCTAATTTGGCCAGACGTAATCAGTTAACTGTTAGGGTTTGGTCGCGTCATAGTGGGGAAGATTTAGGAGCTATTATAGCAGATACTGACGTAATTATTTCGGCAGTTTCGATTAAAGGAGTTGTTCCCACGATCAAAAAATTACAGCAATTACCATTAAATTCTCCCACAATTATCGTCACCGCTACTAAAGGATTAGACCCAATCACCACTCGTACACCTTTTCATCTGTGGAATCAAGCTTTTCCCGCTCATCCCCTTGTGGTTCTTTCCGGTCCCAATTTAGCTAAAGAAATTAATCAAGGTTTACCCGCTGCGACGGTGGTAGCAAGTTATCAGCAAAAAGCAGCAATATTGTTACAAAAATTATTATCTGGGGAATCTTTTCGGGTTTATCTGAATAGCGATCCCTTGGGGACTGAGTTAGGTGGCACTCTCAAAAATGTCATGGCGATCGCTTCTGGGGTTTGTGATGGTTTACAGTTAGGTACTAATGCCAAATCTGCCCTGTTAACTCGCGCTTTACCGGAAATAATTCGGGTGGGAACTTATCTAGGAGGTTGTCAAGAAACTTTCTTCGGTTTATCGGGTTTAGGGGATTTATTAGCCACCTGTAATAGTCCTTTATCCCGCAATTATCAAGTGGGTTATCAATTAGCTTTAGGTTTATCTTTGCCAGAAATTTTAGCGAAATTAGAGGGAACTGCCGAGGGAATAAATACCACAGAAGTTTTGATGAGAATTGCCCAAGAAAAAAATTTGTATGTACCGATTACCTGTCAAGTTGATCGTCTTTTGCGCGGGGAAATTTCTCCCCAAGTTGCCGTTTATGAATTAATGCGTCGGGATTTAAAAGCAGAATTTGATTAAGAGACAAGAGATTTTTCAGTAAACAGTAATCAGTGAGGGGTTGGCGAGTGGGGACGAAGGTTTAACGCTTTGCTTTGTTGGTTATCTTAGTCATAAACAAAGTATCAAATAGCCCCAACGGGATTCTCCATTTTTTTAGATAAAGATAGTGAGTTAAGCAAATTATTGTTATTAACAAATATTTTACACACTTCATACAAGATAAGCACCATGGCTCACTACTACTACCCAATCATTACCTAGTTGCTTTTTTGCTCGATCAATTTTTATAACTCCCCTAATGGCTTCAATTATTATTTACTCAGACTGAGACTCAGGGAGTAACTTAGGTTGAAATAATTGGGAAGGAACAAAACGAAAACCGCTTTGATCTTCTTGACGAATTAATAATCCTTGTTCTTCCATCGATTTAAGTTGGGGCAAGAGAGAAACAAAGGTTATAGCATCAAGTTTATCCAAAGTTTGATCAGAAATATTCTCACTAATGCCACCGGCTTGATGAGCAACGTATAATAAATGACGAAACTGAGGACTTAAATAATCAGTAAAGTCTTTTTGAAGGATTTGCCAAATTGAATAAAAAGCAGTTTCATCAATAATTTCATATCCTGCTGAAGCAGCTTGCCGTAATACTTTTTCACAGATAGTATTCAGTTCTCGAGGAATTCCTTGAGCGTAACCCGTAATTAAATTGATGACTTCTTCTGTGAAAGGATAGGGATCATTTCGCTGTTCGTTTCTGGCACTATTAAGATAATTAATAGCAATATGACGTAAATCATCTTGACTCATGGGTTCAAGGGGAATATCTTCAGAAAAGATACCAAGGGCTTTTAAAGTTGCTTCTTGAAGCTCGGTAAAGCCTCTTCCTGTCATGATAAATCCTCGATGTTTTCCCATCCGAAATAAATCTAAACTACTTTCTAAAATTGTCTGGACAACAATGGGGTCTTTTTTGTCAAAATCATCAATAGCAATAACAATACGAGAATAAATTTCTTCGGCTCTATCTAATAAACGAATGAGTAAAGGATAGGGATCAGCATTGGCGGTGGGAGTCAGTTGATTAGCAGGGGATTCTTCCTTTTTGCCAAAGGATAAAAAGCCTAATTTAACTTGTCCTTCAGTAGTGGTTTTATTGCGTTGGATGGAATACCCTAAAAGTGTATTAGCAATGTCTTTTGATTCTTGATCACTATCCTCTAAATTATCGGCTACAGCTAATAATAAAGCACGATAAAATTCCGTGGAACTTTCCCCAGGAATGCTACTCAAATAAAGCACTAACATTTTTTCATTTAGTTCCGCTACTTCCTGTTGTAACTGATGAATTAAATTAAAAATTAAGGCAGTTTTACCAATACCCCAAGCTCCCCTAACTAAGATATTACGTCCCTCATAGAGGGTCGGAATAACTATATCTAAAACTTGATCGCGTCCATAAAAAATCTTTGCTAATTTTTCGGGATCATCGGGGGGAGTTGGTCGAAAAGGATTTTCTATAAGTCCCCATTTTTTGAGAGTTGATTGATAACGGCTGAGTCTTGTCATTTTAAGCTGATTGTAGAATTTTTAGTAGATGATTAATTTCCTCTAGTCGTTCTGAATTATTGTTTTCTTGATAATATGTTTGTGCCTCTTTTAAATGACTACAAGCTTGGGAAATCTTGCCAATTTGTATTTCTAGATTGCCCAGTGCAGTTGTCACAGAAGCCACATTATCTTGATCACCTAAACGACGGAATAGACGTAAAGAATCTTTAAAATAAAGTCTTGCCTGTTCCAGCCTACCAGTGCGATGATAGAGACGGGCAAGTTCCAATAAAATTGGAGCCAAACTACTAATATCCTTTTGTTTTTGATAAAGTTGTTGACAATTTTCTAAGTGTTCAATAGCTTCTGTATAATATCCGCCCTCAAATAAAGCTTTTCCTAATTGATAGGAATAGTTAAAATATAAGGTTTTGTCTTCGGTTTTTTCAATAATTTCTCCAGCTTGTTTATAAGAGTTAATTGCTTGTTGAATGTCTGCCACTTTACCAAGAAGTTTAAATCGTTCTCTGAGAGTATTGGCTAAATTATATTGTGTCTCTGCCCAATCTCCTGGAAAGGCTTGACGGGTATAAATTTGTAAGACTTCTTGATAACAGACAATTGCATTTTCGATATTCTCGGCTTTATTGCCTCTAATTCGTTCACTGTAAGCATTGCCTAAATTATTTTGAGTAGTTGCCCAGTCAAGAGGAAAGGCATCAAAAGTACGAATTTTTAAGGCTTCTTGATAACAGAAAATTGCGGTTTCTATATTCTCTACTATGTCTCCTTTGATTCTGTTTATGTAAGCAGACCCCAGATTATTTTGTGTTGCTGCCCAATTTTCAGGAAAAGCATCACGGGTATAGACTTCTAAAGACTGGTTGTAAGCAATAATCGCTAACTCTAGATTATCTGCCCTTTCCCCTTTGATGCGATGTCTATAAGCATTCCCCAGATTATTTTGTGTTGCTGCCCAATTTTCAGGAAAAGCATCACGGGTATAGACTTCTAAAGACTGGTTATAAGCAACAATAGCTAACTCTAAATTTTCTGCTCTTTCCCCTCTGATACGATCACTATAAGCATTACTCAGATTATTTTGTGTCCTTGCCCATGTTTGAGGAAAAGCATCACGGGTATATACTTCTAAAACCGTTTGATAGCCTGTAATAGCGATTTCTAGATTATTAGCTCGACTTCCCAAGGGAAACTCTTGAAGTTTATTACATAAATCTCCAATCACCGCGGCAATAACTGCCACTTCTTCTGGTTTCCCTTGAGAAAACCTATATCTAGCCCATTGTTGCAACAGTTGGGCAAAGGTATCATCTAACAGATGTTGACGGCGTTGTAGGATAGGATAAACCACCGTAGGATTACCATCACTCTCAAATTCTGCTTGTAAGACTTCTGATAAAAACTTCTGATATTCCTCTATACTTACCGCTTCAAGGTTGAGAAACTGCCCCAACTGTTGCACCATATCCCGTAACCAAGCAGCAGGATTATTATTTCCTTGTTCTTCTAACCCCGTTGCATAGTTTTCCATCACCTGCAAAAATTGGGGGTCAATCAATTCCTGATTAGCTTGCAGGATATTGGGTTCCTCACCATCGGCACAAGTGAGCAACTGTGCAATTAAATTCACATAAGCTTGAGCGCATTGTTCATTCATTGCTGTGATTGAGATTGATGTGTTGATGTGATGGACTATGATGTTTTCGACAGACCGACCCTTTGACATCCTCACCGCCGTAAACGGACGGTGATTCCCAAACCTCACGATTTAGGTTTCTGCTTCTTTCCCCTGCGGGGTTTCGCACCTGCCTTAACAGATTTACTCTGTTCTGGTCTTATGGTCGCTCTACAGACTGACACCGCAAGCCCTGCGGCCAAAATATTTTTACTTGCGTTAATATCTCGGTCATGGTGCGTCCCACAGTCTGGACAGTCCCACTCTCGAACATTTAACGGCATCTTCTCAGCAATATACCCACAA
>VYLQ01000034.1_pt1 | contig 91328 bp, 84 predicted proteins | sample 5115351 | NCBI WGS metagenome assembly VYLQ01 (sample SAMN12291776, study PRJNA351875) | freshwater metagenome | isolation source: freshwater lake | place: USA: Michigan, Lansing Lake | collected 2013-08-14 | reverse complement strand
GGAATTCCTTGGGAAGTAGTTTGGAAAACACTTCTACCATCTCGCACCGAAGCAATACAACTTGAAACCAAAATCAAAAAACGAGGTGCTAAACGTTTTCTCGTAGATCTCGAGATACTTAATCGATAATACATAACGAATCTAGGCTTAGACGTTGTTTTGAATTTTAGTTGTTTTCTTTCGGGGTGTAGTATCGCGTGGCGCTGAGGCGCCAAGGTCGTCAGTAGATCCAAAACGTCGTAAAAAAGATAATCCTCCTTGGCTGGAGGACTATCTTTCTCAGTATAAGCCACTGATTAAAACTTATATCCAACAAGAAAATAAAAACGAGTGGTGGCTGATGATAAATTCGAAATATCAGACATCCCATTACCTTTCTCCATTCTTATCTCCAGCGAAAATCTTTTCACTGCAGCACCCACACCTACTAAATAACTTTGCTCAATTTTACGAGTGTTGGCAACAGCCTTGCCAAAACCTTCACGAAAATTAGTCTCACTCAACGCATATCCGTTGGAAATACCCAAATTCACAAATGTGGTCACCTTTTCTGAAAAGAATCGATAACGAATCATGTTATTCAACTTTAAGTATGAATAACCGATTTCTGTTTTGATTGGGCCAAAGGCACTTGCAAATGTAGTTTTGAAACCATAGGTGCTGTACAGCAACTCATTGTTAAATGACCATCTTCCAAAATTTCTCGATTGCCTCAAATCAAGAAATAGTCCGCCAGAAAAATTAACGGATTGGCTATAGCTTGAGCCTTGAAGGACTTGAAGGTCAAACGCACTAACGGAAGTTTCAAAATTCAACGAAGTAAGTGAGGTGCCTGCAAGCACCCCAAAATCTACAATCCTTTTATCCTTTGGTCGCTGATAGGTTGAGGCTGATCCTACACAACTGTTATAGGTAGTAAATAAATTTTCAATTTTCTTTCTGCTGTAGCCTACCTTTTTTAAAGCATTTTGTATGGTTGAGCAATCGGAAAGATAACCTGCCAACTGAGATATGTATCTCGGGTTTTCTGCTAACTGATCTTTTCCATTCAATTTTTTGAGGTATCGTTTATACTCCAATAGCTGATAATCCGAATCAACTTTGATATAGAATTGGCTGGTGCCATTACGTTTACTGAAGTACAATGATTTATTACCTCTGACAAGACATTGAATGAACACGGTATCCTTACCTAAACTGATTTTAGGGTCTGACGAAAGTTTACCAATTTCATTAGAGCCCATCACGAAGTTAACGATTGATCCTGCATAAATTTCCTGATTAACTCCAAATCCCTGAATTTCTAAAGGACGATAGGTTGCATCTTGTCCTGCTTCGTTTCTAAATAAGATGCTCTTGGGGCCTTCGTTCCAATTTCCATAATCGACAAAACCTTTAACTGTATCCCCCTTCAAGGTGAGAATATAACCTGGCATCATTCTTTTCTGAGAAAATGCCGGTTCGCAAACAAGACATACGACAAATAGGGAGGTTAAGCAAAAAGTGGTTCTAAACATACCCGTATAGTTTTTTAAGGTTAATAAGCACAAAGTTAAGAAAAATGGGGTAAATATCTTTCGCCTATCACCAATCACCTCTCACCTCTTCGAAAATAGTTATTGGGAAAAACTTGCTCATTCCTTCTCTAAGACGATCTTTTATTCTCAGTTAAAAAAGTGCAACTAGCCTCGGCCAAAATGTGTCGTACTTGTTCATTTATTTTAAGTTTAAGCTGATGGTGCTCTATTTAGTCTTCATCAATAATTCTTATGATTGCTTTAGTGTACTTTGTGCCAACCGCTCCCACTCATCTTCAACCGTAATTTCAAACTCGTCTTTAAAGCGCTGATCGATCACACTTCTTGTAATCTTGTTGACAAGCCAAACCCAACCATTTCCTATTACAAAAAAACCTACTAGCGTTAAAACTAATTTTACATTATTGTGATTTTGAGTCAAAACGATCAACAACAAAATTCCTGCAAATACCAAGATATTAAAAACCACAAAACCATAGTTCATCCACTTTGACCAACCAATCTGATAGGTTACCTCTGTTCCAGCCTTTTCATTATCCTGGTATTTGCCTTTAATGCGCAACATTCGCACATTAAATAAAATTGAATTTCTAGCCAGATCAAAGGTGCTCGCATCATAGGTTCCGCAAAATGGCTTCCCCGAAAAGCTAAGGGGTATAATAAAGAAATCCTTTTCCTTCGAGGTTAAATTCTCCAATCTCTTTTGAAAATCTTGCTTGCTTAAGGTTGATTTCATCTGGCACTAGTTGCGTTTCATGCTGATCATCTAGTATGTGGCTGTACACACAACATCGTATGAAGGTCATATTTCTTCAGGCATGCATCCAATTGTTCCGAATACTTAAAATCATTTTTACTTGCAATGGAATAGTATTCGCTGATAATCGATTTTGACTTTGAATTGCCTGCTGACTGAATAATCGATTCATACAGTTTTTGGATTTCCGGATTGAGTTTTCGATCATCACCGTCAAACACCCGCGAGTTGTCCATGCCGGTCAGCAAGGTTTCCAGATATGTTTTATAATAGTAGTCCGCATCATCCGATAGTATAAAATGTGGGTTTTCCTGAATGATGTTCTCCCAAGCGACTACTCTCTCATAAACCTGGTTGAACGAAATTCGCAGACCTGCATCTTCTGAAAATCCTTCTGCCAATTCCTTGTTTCGCTGATCCAAATAAGAATTCAGCCCCTTCGAAACATGCCCTTTAAAAATAGAGTGAAAATAATCGGGCAACACATCCAGATAGTAAGTTCCCTCGGTCATTTACAAACCCACCCCAAACAAACTCAGGTATTCATCAAATGCGCGAGTGGTTGAATTATTTTCAAATTTCTCCAATACCTTCATAATCGTTGGATACTTATTGTTAAGTGAATCCGTTCGGTTATTGACTACCTGATAAAACACTTGCACGAAGTGTAAATAAGCTGAGTCTCGGTTAGCCTCATTTGCTTTTGGCAGAAACTCCCGAAGATAGTCGGCTGTGGCTGCAATGGTAAACAGGTCGTAGGGATTGAGTTGTTTAGAGAACGATTTTAGTTCACTTAGCTCTCCAGTAGTTGTAGGGAGTTGCTGTTTGGTAGCGCTTATTTTTTGACGAGCTGCGTTTGCATCAACAGATTCTTCAATTACCTGTTTCGTAACTTTTACCAATGTGTCTATTGATTCGAGGTTACTCGTTTGATCAGCGCTTTTTTGCGTGCACGAAATCACCAAATACAATAAAACTATAAATAAGATATTTCTCATAATTGACTATTAACGTGAATCCATCCGATTATTGAATGAAATTTATTCTGATCATATAAAACCAACTTCCACTCCCCTTCGTGGTCAAGTTGGATGGCCTCGGTTTCTTCTTCGATATTTAGGAGTTGATTTCCTTTATAAATGGTCTCCGAAGAGACATCTTTTTTGTCGGCATCATCTTTTCGTGGGCTAGTGCGTAGAATTCCCTTTACTTTGATATTTGTTAAATTTTCAAAATTCTTTTTAGGAAGCACGCGGTACTCAATAGAATGAATGACTGGAGGCAATGAACCCTCAATGATGATTTCTGTGAGTTCCGAAGCAAAATCACATCCAATTGCTTCCCGCAGGCTATTTATTTTGGTTTGCGTGACTAAATCCTCCATTGAAATGACGGTACCAACATGGTCGTAAAGTAATAAAAGCCTGTTTGCTTCGGTTACGTATATGGAGGTTTGGCTATAAGGCAGACAAGGCCCCGAATAAATTAGATCATCTTGGCCATCCTGATTTAAATCTACTACGGAGTAATAATCCCACGGATGATCGTTTTCATCATCACATTTATTATTGAAACCGGATAACTTTGAAAACCCGGTTGTATCATACTTTATGGAAGAAGGATGGGTTATCAGATTAACTCGTCTTTGTATATTTTGTAATCTCGAGTCTGAATTTATCGATTCGTTTGGACTTTTATTCGAAGTGCAAGCGAGCAGTATGAACATTCCAGCATAGAATACAACTCTCTTCATTTAATCGAGTATATTATTTTAATCAGGTTATTTTATTCAATTATTTGTCGATATTCTTTCATCAAATCATTGTACTCCTTTGCCTCAACTATTTTTGATTTAAACGGAATACCACGCAAATCCAAATCCACATAATCGTGAACCACTTTGTGGCACTCACGTACAGTAAATCGGTTGCCATCCAAAAAGTAAATCTGCTCGGTAATATCCAATTCAAATTCTTTGGATGACACATTCCACCGTGCTTGGTAAATTCTTGCTTTTTGGATCGAATCATTCCTGAGTAAATATTGAGAATTCCCAAATCCATAGTCGCCACAAGTGTATTTATAAATGGTGAGCAACCTGTTCATCAATCCAAATTGCCTATGCTTACTGCTGCAATCATCCCCTGGATATTCACCTTCACTTAAAAGTTTGCCTTCCGCCAAAAACCGAGGTACTAGGTTATCAAAATTTTCATTTTGTAAGAGCAGAGAATCCGAATCCACATCCATATAGACATACGCAGCAGTGTATGTATCTTCTTGGTTCAACTCAACTTTTTTCATTTTTACAAGGGTGTCATTTCCTTTCGCTTCTTCAGTACGGCTCGACCGTGAACACCCAGACAAAATAACCCATAAAATAGCAACGGATGCTACCCTCCTTAAAACCAGTTGCCATTTATCCATCCGGGCTACCATTGTTACCAAATACTAATTTCTCCCAACAACTTTAATATCAATAAATTCATCTGAAAAATAGTGCTTTTGCATCTATCAACTCAAAAAAACATATTTTTGTAATTGTTAAGAATTGTGGCATGACGTGGTTTAGAGATTTTGGATGGGTAGAGCTGGGTGGCGTGGGGCTGTTTGTAATATTTTATGCCCTATATGTGGCCAAACTGTGGCGCATCAGCAGAGTGTTGCACACTCCCTTTTACACCGTCCTGATCAAGCTATTTACCCGCACAGCCTTCTTTGCGCTGGTCATTATCGCTATTCTGGGCCCCTCCTATGGAGGATCGAAACGTGAGGTAAAATCAGTAGGAAAAGACATCATGATATGTGTGGATCTTTCCAAGTCCATGGATGCCTTTGATGTGCAGCCTACCCGCCTTGAAAAAATTAAGTTCGAAATGAAAAAGATTGTGGCCGCCTTTAGCTCCGACCGCGTGGGCGTGATCATCTTCTCCAGCGAGGCGTTCATGCAATGTCCCCTTACCTACGATCAAAACGCTCTCAATCTCTTTATCGAAACGATGAACACGAGCCTGGTACCGAGCAGCGGTACGGACTTTGGCCCACCCATCAAAATGGCACTGAAGAAACTAACCGAACAAAAAGAAGGACCCAGCTCCGAACAAAAGTCGAAGGTGATTGTATTGATCAGCGATGGCGAAGACTTTGGTGAAGAAACCGATGAGATGGCCCGCGATGTGGAAGACAACAACATCAAACTATTTACGTTGGGTGTCGGTACGGCACGCGGCAGCCAGATTCAAACAGGCCGGGGATACAAAACCGATGAACGTGGCAACGCGGTGGTATCTAAATTGAACGCAAGTTCGTTAAAAGCACTGGCCAACAAAACCGATGGACAGTATTTTGAAATCAACGAGTCGAGGAATGATGTGAACCGGTTGATCAACACTATCGGCAAGATTGAAGGCGAACTGCGCGACACACGCATGGTTGATGTATCGGCCAACCAGTATTTCTATTTTCTTTTGGCAGCTCTAGTACTTTTAGTTTTAGATATTTTATTGAGCATACGAACGGTAACGATATGATGAAGACGGTCTATCTCTTTTTGATTGGTTCCCTCCTGCTCATCGACCCGGGCAAGATCAGCAAAATCAATTCTGCAAAAGCAGAGGCGAAAAAAGCATACTTGTCTGGCGACTTCAAAACCGCAATTCAGAAATACTCCTATTTGATCGACTCGCTCGGTGTTAATGAAGACGAAGTGCGTGCAAATCTGGCAAACTCTTATTTTCAGTTGAACGATACTACGCACGCACAAAATGCCTATCAACAACTTACCCAAAGCCCCAATAAGCGCATCAGTTCGGTGGCAAACCAACAATTGGGCGTAATGTCGAACGGCAAGGAAAAGTTGGAAGAGGCGTTGAACTATTTTAAGCAAGCGCTGAAAGCCGCCCCCGAAAACAATGAGGCGCGCTACAACTACGAAGTAGTGAAGAAGAAGCTGGAAGACAAGAAGAAACAAGACGAAAAGAACAAAGACAAAAAAGATCAGGATAAAAAAGACGATCAGAAAAAAGATCAGAAGGATCAAAAGAAAGATCAGAAAGAACAGGACAAAAAAGATCAGCAGAAGAAAGATCAGGAAAAGAAAGAGCAAGAGAAAAAAGATCAGGAGAAGAAGGATCAGGACAAGAAAGATCAGCAAAAGAAAGATCAGAAGGACAAGAGCAAAGAGGAGAAAGAAAAAGAGCAAAAGGAAAAAGAACAACAAGAGAAAGAAGACGAGCAGAAAAAGAAAGACGAAAAGGACAAACCTACGCCCTCCAGCAACAAGCCCAAGGAGATGAACATTAGCGAAGAGAAAGCTAAGATGATTCTCGAAGCGATGAAAAATCAGGAGGTGCAATACCTGCAACAGAACAAACGCAAAGCCACCAAACCCAAAGACAAAGGAAAGCCGGATTGGTAAGAATTTTGCCCGCAAAAGTGTATCTTGTGGGTACGACAAATTCTTATGAAAGCAATTATCTGCAAAAACTTTGGTCTCCCCGATTCACTCGTATTAGACGAACTCACTCTGCCGCCCGTGGGCGAAAGTGAAGTGTGCATTCAGGTGAAAGCGTGTGGTGTCAACTTCCCCGATCTGTTAATCATTCAAAACAAATATCAATTCAAGCCCGAGTTGCCCTTTGCTCCCGGAGGCGAAGTGTCGGGTATCATTGAAAGCGTGGGTGCCAAAGTAAAGCACCTCAAAGCAGGTGATCGCGTGGTGGCACTTTGCGGATGGGGAGGCTTTGCTGAAAAAGTAATTGTTAAAGCGAATCGTGTTTTCCCAATGCCATCCGGCATGGATTATATCAATGGCGCATGCACCCTCTACACCTATGGCACTTCCTATCACGCACTGAAAGATCGCGCTCAACTGAAAGCAGGAGAAACATTGCTGGTGATGGGTGCTGCGGGTGGTGTTGGTTTAGCAGCTGTAGAATTGGGTAAAGTGATGGGCGCAACCGTCATTGCAGCGGCATCAACAGCCGAGAAGCTCGCTATCTGCAAAGAAAAAGGTGCAACTCATCTCATCGACTATTCGAAAGAAGATTTGCGTGCGCGACTCAAAGAAATTACGCAAGACAAAGGTGTGGATGTAATCTACGATGCTGTGGGCGGCAAGCTGGCCGAGCAGGCATTGCGTTCCATCGCCTGGAAAGGTCGCTATCTGGTAGTTGGATTTACAACGGGAGAGATACCGCAGTTTCCGGCTAACCTTCCGTTGCTGAAAGGCTGCTCGATCATGGGCGTATTCTGGGGAAGCTTTGCAGAGCGCGAACCACAGCAGAGTTTACAAAATCTCGGTGAACTACTCGGCATGATGAAGAGCGGAGCCATTCGTCAGCATATTCATAAAATCTATTCGATGGCAGAAGCACCGCAGGCACTGCAAGATTTGATGGATCGCAAAGTGGTGGGCAAAGCGGTCGTGAAAGTGGGCGATTGGATCGAAGAACCAGTCGTACCGAAAGAAAGCAAGCCGGTAGAAACTGTGAAATCATCGGTTGTTCCGAAGCCGCTGCGCATTCCATTCAAAGACGTTAAAAAATATGTCGGGCAATCGCTGGGTGTTACCGATTGGTTTACAGTGACACAAGAAACCATTAGCGCTTTCGCGAATGCCACCCAAGATCAGCAATGGATTCACGTAGATGTGGAGCGTGCCAAACAGTTTCTGCCGGAAGGCAAAACGATTGCTCACGGATATTTAACCATGTCGCTGGCGGCTAAATTCTTTTATGAATTGATTGAGATTGAAGGCGCAGCCACGTCCATCAACTATGGATTAAACAAAGCACGTTTTCCTGTGGCGGTGAAGTCCGGCAGCCGAATACGCATGACCGGAAAAATCATGCAAGCCGAAGACATGCCCAACAACGGCATCAAACTCATCATGGAAGCGGTGATCGAAATTGAAGGCGAATCCAAACCGGCTTACGTAGGTGAGTTGTTGACAGCACTCTTCTGAATAGTCGGCAGTAAGCAGTAGGCAATATTTGAGTTGACAGTTGACAAATCAGCAGTTGACAATTTTATAATCAGAAATCAGAAATCAGAAATCAGAAATCAGAAATCAAAATCAGAAATCAGAAATCAGAAATCAGAAATCAGAAATCAGAAATCAGAAATCAGAAATCAGAAATCAGAAATCAGAAATCAGAAATCAGAAATCAGAAATCAGAAATCAGAATCCTGAATCCAGTATCAAGTATCCAGAATCCAGAATCCAGAATCCAGAATCCAGAATCCAGCAACCAGCAACCAGCAACCAGCAACCATAACAGCCATGCGATTAAAAGATAAAGTAGCATTAATCACCGGAGGAGCCAATGGAATTGGTCTCGCCACCGCCAAACGTTTTGCCAAAGAAGGCGCAAAAATCATTTTGTGGGATGTCACCGACAAAGGACAACAAGTAGTAGATGATTTAATAAGCGATGGAGCACAAGCACTCTTTCAAAAAGTTTCTGTAGCTGATCAAGAAGCGGTGATCGAAGCAGTCGCGTTTGCGAAAAATCATTTTGGTCGTATTGACATTCTGATCAACAATGCAGGCATCACCAAAGATCGCACGCTGTTAAAGATGTCGAAGCAAGAATGGGATGATGTCATCTCCGTTAACCTCACAGGTGTATTCAACTGCACCCAAGCGGTGGTGCCCATCATGAAAGAGCAAAACTACGGACGCATTGTTTCAGCTTCTTCCAATGTGGCGATTCGTGGCAACTACGGACAAACCAACTACGTGGCAACAAAATCCGCCATTATTGGCATGACCAAAGTGTGGGCGCTGGAGTTAGGTCGCTTCGGCATTACCGCCAATTGCATTGCTCCCGGTTTCATCCAGACGGCAATGACCGATGCCATGCCCGAAGAAGTTCGAAAGCAAAGTCTCGCACACATACCTGTTGGCAAGTGGGGCGTGCCCGATGATATCGCCAATGGCTATTTGTATTTAGCTTCCGATGAAGCGTCTTTTGTGAGTGGAATTTGTCTGACGATTGATGGAGGAGCGGCGAGGTAATTTATTGGTCAATTGACAAGTGACAAACGGGCAATTGACAATTGTATCCCCGGAATCAAGAATCAAGAATCGCGAATCCAGAATCTAGCATCCAGAATCCAGAATCCAGTATCCTCCATCCAGCATGAAAAACATCTACCTACTCAGCGGGTTGGGTGCCGACAAAAGAATCTTTGATCGGTTGGATTTATCCGGATATGAAGTGCATTACATCGAATGGATTAAACCACTGCCAGAGGATACGATGAAGAGTTACGCACAACGACTTTCATCTCAAATCAAATCACCACGACCCATTTTGATTGGCGTTTCGTTCGGTGGCATGATGGCAACGGAGATAGCGACACAAGTAGCGACAGAGAAAGTCATCTTGATTTCTTCGGCTCGAGATTCAAGTGCTATTCCATTTTACTTTCGATTTCTTCGTTATTTCCCTATTCACCGATGGATACCCATCCAATGGATGAAACAAGGAAATGCACTACAAGACTGGATTTTTGGCATTACACAAAAGGAAGACAAAGAACTGCTGCGCTCCATTCTATCAGCTACTGATCCCTTCTTTCTTCGTTGGGCGATTCATCAAATCATCACATGGAACAAAAGAAGCGAGCCATTGCCAATTGCGCAGATTCATGGCGACAACGATCGTCTCCTTCCATTCCGCCAAGCCGATTTTTCGGTTCCGGATTGTGGCCATTTGATCGTTCACACCCACGCTCCTATCGTTTCTCAATGGATCCGCGAACAGATCACATAACGGTTGACAATTGTATAATGAAAACTTAGTGCCTTTTGTGTCTTAGTGGTAGAATAGATTCGCGAACAACTCACATGAAATTTGTAATTCTTTTTTTTATATTCGAATATCAGGAAACCAGCAACCAGAAACTAGTAACCAGCAACCACCATGAGCCGCTACACAAGCATCGAACACAATAAATTTCTTCTTCAGGAAGTACATCAGGTAACGGATATCTTTTCGTTGCCACGCTTTGCTCACCTCAACTGGGAAGAAGCCTGGATGATGATCGAAGCAGCCAAGCTGCTTGCCGACCGCGATATGGCACCTTACTTTAAAGAAATGGATGCGCAACCGGCACTCTACGATGGCAATGGTGGCGTGAAGACGCATCCACAATTAAAAACCATTATTCATCAGGCTGCGGAAAATGGATGGATTGGTGGTGGTGCCTCCTTCGATCATGGTGGCATGCAACTTCCCATGATGATCTTCAACACAGCTCAGCATATTTTCATGGCGGCCAACAATAGTTGTCAGGGTTATTTTAGTTTGTCGGCTGGCTCGGCAGCACTGATCACCAGCTTCGGCACCGAAGAACAAATCAACACATTCGTGCCCAACATCTTTGCCGGGAAATGGCAAGGCACGATGGCTCTCACCGAACCTCAAGCCGGAAGCTCACTCACCGACATCACCACCAGCGCAAAACCAATGAGCGATGGCTTCTACAAAATCAAAGGACAAAAAATATTTATCTCTGGAGGTCAGCACGAAGCATGTTCGAACTTTGTACACTTGACACTCGCACGCATTGAAGGTGCGCCTGCAGGAGTGAAAGGTATTTCGCTTTTTATCATTCCTAAATTTTGGCCAGAGAAAGATGGATCACTCACACCCAACGATGTATTCTGTGCCGGAGATTTTCAAAAGATGGGACAACGCGGTTATTGCACCACACACTTAGTGTTTGGCGACAAAGATGAATGCAAAGGTTGGCTCGTAGGCGAACCACACAAAGGCTTACCCTACATGTTTCAAATGATGAACGAAGCACGCATCAGCGTAGGGCTCGATGCAGCTTCCGTAGCGATGGCCGCGTATCAGGCATCCCTACAATACACGAGCGAGCGCCCGCAAGGAAGATTGGCCAGCGAAAAAGATCCATTGAAGCCACCTACTCTCATTATCAACCACCCCGATGTGCAGCGCATGCTGCTGACACAAAAAGCCATTGCCGAAGGCGCGCTTTCATTGGTGATGGAGTGCAATCGATTATCCGATTTAGTACACGGCACCGAAGGCGAAGCAAAAAAGAACAGCCTGCTCTTACTAGAACTCCTTACCCCAATTGTGAAAACATATTCTTCCGAACAGGGAAGTCGCTCGGCAGCATTGGCCATCCAAACTTTAGGAGGGTACGGTTTCACTATGGATTTTCCTGTGCAACAACACTACCGCGATTTGAAAATCATGTCGTTGTACGAAGGCACCACCGGCATTCAATCCATCGACTTGCTGGGAAGAAAGGTTGTGATGGAGAAAGGAAGAGCGTTAGCGATTTTAGGCGAACAGATTCAGTCTGCAATTCAATCAGCTAGCCAACTTACTGCGTTGAAAAAATATGCGCAACAATTAGACGCTGAGTGGATACGCATTCAACAAGTGCTGGCACATCTTAGCACCTTCGCTCCTACCAACATCGATCGCTACTTAGCCGATGCCACTGTGTTTATGGAACAAGTGAGTTATGTGGTGATCGCATGGCAGTGGCTGAAGCAAGCCATCGTAGCTCAACGCAATATCGATGCAGGCAATTTTAAAAACCAAAGCCAGACATTTTACGAAGGCAAGGTTGTAACCATGAGATTCTTCTTCCGCTACGAACTAACCCATGCCGCAGCGTGTGCACAAACTTTACTGGACGAAGAGTTTTTGACGAATGTGAAGAAGAAGGAGTTGTTTGATTAGTATTCCAGGCAAAGGCACTAAAAGGTAAGGGTCTAGCCCGTTTGAGTGGGTCGAATTTCATCTATTCATGAAACAACAAAAATCCAATGCAAACCATTGCAAACCTCCTTTTCTGGACAAAAACCATTAACTTGCAGCCGTTAAATCAATCTTAAAACTCACTTTATGAAGGAAGTATATATTGTCGCCGCAGTACGCACACCCATTGGTAGTTTTGGCGGAAGCCTCGCCTCTCAAACAGCTATTCAATTAGGCGCCACTGCTGTGAAAGGTGCCCTCAAAAAAATCAATCTGGATGCCAAGCACATTCAGGAAGTATACTTCGGAAATGTGATTTCTGCAGGCCTTCAGCAAGCTCCGGCTACTCAGGTTGCAGTGGCAGCAGGCTTGGGTTACAATATTCCTTGCACGTTGGTCAACAAAGTTTGCGCCAGCGGAATGAAAGCCATCATGCTCGGCGCACAATCCATCATGCTCGGTCAAAATGATGTGGTGTTGGCAGGTGGTATGGAAAGTATGAGCAACATCCCCTACTATCTGTTAAAAGCGCGCTACGGATTTAAATATGGCAATGGTGAATTATTAGATGGTTTAACATATGATGGGTTGACCGATGTGTACAATCATTGTGCGATGGGCGTGTGTGCAGACAACACCGCGAAAGAAATGAACATCTCTCGTCAGGATCAGGATAACTTCGCGATCAACTCCTACAAACTTTCGGCAGCGGCATGGGCTGCAGGTAAATTCAAAGATGAAGTAGTACCCGTAGAATTAATCGGAAAGAAAGGCGATGTAACACTCTTCGCTGAAGACGAAGAATATAAGAATGTAAACTTTGATAAAATCCCCGGACTGAAACCGGTGTTCACCAAAGAAGGAACTGTGACGGCTGCGAATGCGTCTACCATCAATGATGGCGCAGCAGCAGTTATCTTAATGAGCAAAGAGAAAGCAAAAGAATTGGGCATCACTCCTATTGCGAAAATCAGAGGCTTTGCGGATGCAGCCCACGACCCAATGTGGTTTACTACCGCTCCTTCACTCGCTATTCCAAAAGCGATGAAGATGGCCGGAGTAGAAAAAGGCGATGTGGGCTTTTACGAAATCAACGAAGCCTTCTCGGCTGTAGCCATTGCCAACAACAAGTTATTAGAAATTGATCCATCGAAAGTGAACGTAAACGGTGGTGCAGTAGCCCTCGGACATCCACTGGGTGCATCCGGTGCGCGCATCACCATTACATTGGCCAATGTATTGAAACAAAACAATGCTTCCATTGGCGTAGCCGGAATTTGTAACGGTGGTGGTGGTGCCTCGGCGATTGTGATTGAGAGACTGTAGCCTTACCATATAAATTTATAAATCCTGGGGACACACCTCAGGATTTATTATTTTTAGGCCAATATTTAGAAATTAATTAGTGCCCAAGGCACGATTATTAAGTTGATGGAGGATCATTCAGATGGCGTGTTTCATAAAACCATATTTTTATCTGTTGATATGCATTTGCTTTTCCACCAAAGCGCAACTTGCTAACAACTACCTCGCCGCTCCTATTCAAGACACGATTCCGGCCTTCTATTCCCAACAAATCAAAACACGCCTTAGCACAGACCTTCTTAAAGCTGCGAACTTTCGAGGCAAAGTTGTGGTATCTATGAAAGAATTATTCACAGAGCGAGCCGCATACGTAATTGAAAATTTCAATGAGGATTACTTCATACTTGATCCGAGATTTACCGGATATCTTCAAGATATTTTAGCTAAAATTTATCAAGCCAACCCGCAGCTTCCTAAAGAAACCACTGTATTCGCACACCGAAGTAGTGCTAGCAATGCGATCAGTTTTGGAGAAGGCACGATCGCATTCACATTAGGGCTATTATGTCATCTCGAAACGGAATCACAGATCGCTTTTGTAATATGTCACGAATTGGCTCATTATCATGCCAATCATTCGAATGAAAAAATCCAATCGATTGCTCTGTTATATAATAGCAAAGAGTTCAAAAAAGAGCTGCGAGCCATTAACAGAAGTGAATATGGGCAATATACCCGCTATGTAAAATTGGCAAGTTCTTTGGGTATCTCCGTGTCAAAACACGGTAGAGAAAAAGAGTTCGAAGCTGATTCGCTTGCCTTCGTTTATTTCCGCAATGTGTCAAATGATTCAAACGCGCCAATACGCACATTAGAGATTTTAGATAATTTGGATGTCGATCGAAGGATTATGCCGATTAATCTAAGGAAACATTTTAACTTTTCGACTTATCCATTTAAGGAAAGTTGGGTTGCGTACGATTCTCAAATCATCTGGAGTAACCGCGATAAAGAAATCCCCGATAGTCTTCGTACACATCCAGGCTGCGATCTTAGAATCAAAGCCATTCAACGGCAAATGGTAAAATCAACTGCGATCAGTTCAAGAAATTTGGTTTTAGGTAAGCCCACGGAAATCGTCCTGCTCAGCCAATTTGAACGAATTGAATCGCAATATCATCTAAAGAATTATGGACGAGCCATGTATCATTCGTTGATGTTGTTAGAGCAATTTCCGGAAAATGCGTACCTGCATGCAATGGTTGGAAAATGTCTTTATCAACTCTACAATTATCAGAAAAGACATGAACTGGGGAAAGTATTACCACTACCTGATCCGCGGTTTGGTGAATCTTATGATCGCTTTCTCACTTTTCTGCAAACTTTACGATTATCAGAACTACAGTTACTCACAGAACATTACATGAATGAGAAAAAGGAAAAATATTCTCACAATGAAGATTTCTTATTTGCACTCTGGCTCTGTGCTCATATTGATCCGCAGGAAACCAATTTGAAAAAGCTTCAAAGCGAATACACTCATAAGTTCCCTACTGGAAAATACACTCAACAATTTAATCTCCAATTTTAACCCAATCAAATGATGAAAAACGCTCTCATTCTTGCTGTCATTATGAGCAGCAGCATGGCAACCATGGCCCAAAATCGCATTAAAGAAAATGTAAAAACTGTAAAGATTCGTGACTCCGGAGCCATTATCCAGAATGGAATCGTAAAAGGGTATTTCAACTTCCTGGATTTAGAAAAGAAAGATCGTAAAAACAATAATTACGAATTGAGTATTACGGATGAGAATTTACGTGAAATCGGCTCTGTTACCATCACCCGTCCTAACACTTACTTAGTGGTCGATGCGGTTTTCAATGGAGAAAGTTTCGGCTTTTTGTTTTATGATATTAGTACCAAATCCGTTGAGTTAATCTCTTATGACAAGAATTTAAAAGAGGGTGGGAAAATTACTATTGAACTGGAAAACAAATATGCCGCAGCAGCTTACATGTATTTGGCGAAGGGACATGACCCAATGCAGGCATTTTTAAAAGCAGTGCCTGGTAAAGGATTTGTGTATTATGGCATAAAGGAAGATACCAAGTCCGATTTTGAAATTGTTTTTTTCGATAATTCTATGAAAAAAGTTTGGTCATCGTTTGGACCGAAAGATCAATTTGATTTTGAGAATGCAACAGAAGCATTTCAAAATGAACAGTTTGTAGGATCCTTGATTGTAAAAAGAACAGGTCTTTTCGACCTGAATCCGGATTTTGATTTACAAATGCAGTCTGCTGTAGATGGAAGTGTCTTATTCCGCATTCCGCTTGCAACAGCAAAATACAAGCTATCACTAGCCGACATTTTCTTCGACAAAGTAAAGCAACAGTTTATCATTTTTGGCGAACATTACAATCTGTCAGATAATTCATTAAAAGATGACAGTCAAGGATTTATTAGCATAACAATCGACATGAAAGGAAAAATATTATTAGAAAAAACAAGCTCATGGGAAGATATCGCTGCGAAAATTGAATCCAAATACAAGGAAAAATTCGAAAAAACATCCATCCTGTTTCATGATTTTATCAGAACAAGTGATGGACAGGTGTTCGCAATAGGAGAACAATATAAAAGAGGAGGTACACCTATCGCACAAAAAGTAAATATATTTAATATGGTCATTTTTCAATTCGACTCCAATTTCGCAATCAGCAAAGTACACTTCTTTGAAAAAGAGAAAGGGAGATTCGATGCTCCGCAAGGCTTGCTAATAACTTCTTCCAAGATTCTTTCATATGTAGCGAAATCGTTAGGAGGTTTCGATTACATTTTTACTCAGACATCGAAGGATAATCAAACTTTTGTGGTCAACTATATTAACTATGACCGCGAGAAGGGACAAAAAGGAAAAAATCAACTTGGCTCCATTATTTATACGCCTGAAAAAACATTCGCAGTCGATAAAATTGATTTAGCCAGAAAGTCAACCACCTATTTCATTTATCAAGCGAAGCCTGGTTATGTGATGGTTAGCGAATACGATGAAAAACAAAAGAAAATAGACAGCCGATTAGAGAAAATCAATTATTAAGATAAATTAATATCTATGAAGGCCGGACGATTAACCTTGTCCGGCTTTCTTATTTTTAAACGATCTGGAAATCTCTGCCGCAATATAGCTTTCACCGATTCGTTCGTACACTAATCTTCCAATAAAGCACATTGAAAGATAATCATGGATAATCATTAGAGAACCTATAAATTTGCTAATTGAATACGAACACTATGCGGATTTCATTGATTGCTACGCTGCTCTTGATTAGCACCTTACTTTTCGCACAAAAAGAAGTAAAGACCTTCTACGATCCGATGAAACGGCAACTACAGGAACACTACTTCGTTGCGGATGACAATCAAACTATGGACGGAAAATACAAACGCTATTTTCCGAATGGCAAAATCAACGTCGAAGGCACTTTCGTGAACGGAGTACGCTCCGGCACATTCTATGAGTACCACGCGAATGGCACGCTGATACGCAAAATAAATTATGAAAACGGCTTGCGTCACGGTACAGTAGAAGTTTACAACGAAAAAGGAAAGCAAATCCAAAAAGCATATTATCAAAACAACCTGTTGGTCGATAGCATCAAATCTTACTTTCCTTCGGGAATTCTAAAACAAGAAAGCTCATTCGTAAAAGGCAAACCGGATGGTTTTGTCAAAGAATATTATGCTTCCGGAAAAATTCGCAAAGAGATTACCTACAAAAATCAAAAGCCAAACGGCATAACCAAAACGTTTTACGAAACGGGCACCATCGAAACAGAAGCGAATTACAAAGACGGGTTCATCTCCGGATATTTTAAATCATTCTATCCCAATACGCAATTGGAATTAATCTATTCCATTGCCGAAGGAGAAAAGGTGGGCGACTTTAAAAACTACGATCAGGAGGGTCATATATTACTGGAAGGTCATTTTATGAATGCGAAGTTGCATGCTGAAAACATCGGCTACTATACCAACGGCAACAAGCGACATGTGTATCAATTTAAGGAAGGTGGAAAATACGGCACCAACTACGATTACTTTGAGAATGGCAAAGTGAAAACGAAGCAACAATTTGCGTTCAATGGTTTGGATAGTAAGCTTGAAGAATACACCGAAGATGGTAAGCTAATCTTCACCAAAGAATACAGAGACAATAAACCGCACGGCCAATGGATTTTCTACTTCAACGACGGTAAGACTGTGAGTGTGAAAGAAAATTATGAGAAGGGTCAACTGAATGGCATTCGTACACAGTACCATGAAAATGGAGAAAAGTCCGTAGAAGAAACCTGGAATTTTAGTCTGATCACCGGCCCTGTGAAGAACTACTATCAGGATGGTAAACTACTTTCGGAATGTGAATACCGTGGCAGTCGACAGCACGGCATCTACACCAGCTACTACCCCAACGGTACAATTAAAGAGCAAGGTGAGTACGTGGCCAATAAAAAGCACAAACAATGGAAAGAGTTTGATGAGACAGGTAAGCTCATCAAAACTCTTACATTTCAAGCCGGTATTTTTAAAGGAGAAAAATTAAACTAAATCTCTTCTGCCTCCAAACTCCATTTCTCCGGTGATCGCCATAAGCTCGAGAGCAGCAACTCACGCATGAAGATAAACTCCTTCGGCAGCTTGTCGTACATTCTTTCAAACAACTCCGCATGCGAAAGTAATTCTTGCTTCCATCCTTCGCGATCAATCATCATGATGCTATCGAACTGTTGCTTAGTAAAATCAGAACCCGTCCAATCGATGTCTTCATAGTGAGGCATCCACCCAATCGGGCTTTCAACAGCGTTTGATTTTCCTCTGATCTTTTCTACCACCCACTTCAACACACGCATGTTGTCGCTGAAGCCCGGCCAGATAAAATTACCCTTCTCATCTTTGCGAAACCAGTTCACACCAAAAATGCGAGGCGGGTTAGGAATATCTCTACCAAACTGTAACCAGTGATTAAAGTAATCGCCCATGTGATAACCACAGAAAGGCAACATCGCAAATGGATCTCTTCGCACTTTGCCTACTTCGCCAAAGGCCGCGGCTGTCATCTCTGAACCCATCGTAGCTGCTAAATACACACCGGAGTTCCAATTGTGTGCCTGATAAATCAGTGGAATAGTCGTGCTTCTTCTTCCTCCGAAGATGAATGCACCAATGGGCACGCCGTTTGGATTTTCCCAATCCGAATCGAGGCAAGGGCACTGAGATGCAGGTGCGGTAAAACGTGCATTGGGGTGCGCTACAGGTTTTCCAGATGCCGGATCCCACTTTTGTCCTCTCCAATCGATGATATCTTTCGGAACTTCCTTCGTCATTCCCTCCCACCACACATCACCATCGGGTGTTACACCTACGTTCGTAAAGATGGAGTTCTTCTCCATCGTCTTCATGGCGTTGGGATTTGTTTTGTAATTCGTGCCGGGTGCCACACCAAAATATCCGGCCTCCGGATTGATCGCGTGCAGCTTACCATCTTTGCCCGGTTTGATCCACGCGATATCATCGCCCACCGTAGTCACTTTCCAACCTTCCAATTCTTTCGGTGGAATGAGCATGGCGAAATTGGTTTTGCCACATGCACTTGGAAATGCAGCGGCCACATAACTCTTTTCTTTATCTGGACCTTCCACACCTAAAATCAACATGTGTTCAGCCAGCCAACCTTCTTCTTTGGCCATCGCGCTGGCGATACGCAATGCAAAACATTTCTTGCCTAATAAAGCGTTACCACCATATCCTGAACCATACGAAACGATGGATCTCTCCTCAGGATAGTGTACAATATATTTTACGGTTGCATTCGTTGGCCACTTCGCGTCTGCCTGACCGGGCTTGAGTGGTGCGCCAACGGTATGCAAACATTTTACATATTCACCATCCGCACCGAGCAATTCTATCACTCGCGTTCCCACGCGTGTCATGATGTGCATGTTCACCACCACATATTCAGAGTCCGTAATCTCTACACCTATTTTTGAAATAGGCGAACCGAGCGGCCCCATGTTGAATGGAATCACATACATGGTTCTTCCCTTCATACAACCTTCCAACAAAGGATTGAGTGTGTGCTTCATTTCTTTCGGCTCTACCCAGTTGTTGGTAGGGCCTGCATCTTCGCGTCTGCGGCTACAGATAAACGTTCGGTCTTCTACACGCGCCACATCGCTAGGGTCAGAAAAACAGGCAAAGCTGTTGGGTCTTTTTTCAGGATTTAGTCGAATGAAAGTTCCTTTCTTCACAAGCAACTCACACAACTCGTCATATTCATTCTGCGAGCCATCGCACCAGCGAATCTGATCGGGCTTGCATTGAGCGGCTACTTCATTGATCCATTTTACTAAATCGGCGTGCTTTACGTCATACGATTTTGCGATCTCCATAAATGCTTTTTTTGGGTTTTGGAACCGCAAATTAGCAATCAAACTCCAGATATTTCAATCGTTTGAAAGGTGTTTTTTTATGACTTTTGACAGGTTTTATTCGTAGCGCAAACTACGCACCGGATCAACCATAGCAGCCTTGGCCGCATGGTAACTTACTGTAGCCATCGACACAACAAAACAGATGACTGCTGAAATCAAAATTGTGATTATCCCTACTTCTACATGATAGGCATAGGTTGCTAACCACCAGTTCATTACGTACCAGCCAATAGAGCAGCCAATCAACATAGCCACCAGCACAAGCCACGCAAATTCTTTGGCCATCAACTGCACTAATCCGGAAACACTGGCGCCCATCACTTTGCGCACGCCGAGTTCTTTGGTTTTTTGCTCGGCACTAAAGGCAGATAAACCAAACAAACCAAGGCAAGATATTAATATGGATAAGACGGAGAAATAGTTAAACAACTTACCAAACCGGTCTTCGGATTTGTATAGGTTATCCCAGTCTTCACTTAATTGTTTAAACTCAAACGGATACGCCGCAGCATATTGCTTGTTTATTTTCTCAAGAGCCTGCAACGCTGCTGTTCGTTGCCCTTCCTTGTAGCGCATGAAAATTACGCCATACCAATCGGGTTCATACATCATAAACAACGGCTCTACTTTGGCATGCACCGATTGAAAATGAAAGTTTTGAACGACACCAATTACCTTCCCTTTTCGCTCTCCCCAAAGTGTGAGGGGCTGATCAACGGCATTTTCAAAACCCATGGCTTCTTGTGCTGCTTCGTTAATGATGAAGTTGGCTGTATCGGTGGCATACTCCTCTTTAAAACTTCTACCGGCTATCAACTTCATCTTCATGGTTTCAATAAAATTGTAATCAACAGAGAAATTAGAAAACAGAATCTTATCGTTTGCATCCTTTCCTTCCCACTCTAAATTGGATGTAGAGTTACCAAAATCAATGGGGTTCGCACTGGAAAGTGAAACTACTTCAATCGATGGCTCTTTCGAAAGTTGTTCGCGAATGACATCGGTATGTTTATTCATGTCACCGTTCATCCACAGATAAATCAAATTATTTCGTTCCAGGCCAATGTCTTTGTTTTGAATAAAATCCATTTGCCGATACACTACCAGTGTGCTGATGATGAGAACAATGCTGAGGGTGAATTGAACAACAACTAACACTTTTCGAAATTGAGCTGCTCCGGTGCCGCTCTTCAACTGACCTTTGAGCACCCGAGCTGGTTGAAATCCGGATATATACAACGCCGGGTAACTTCCTGATAGTAAACCAGTAAATAGTACCACGCTCAATAAGAGAAGAATCGAACGGGTGGTTAACAAATTGAATGAAAGCTCCTTCCCTGCCACTTCGTTAAAGAGGGGCAATAACATAAACGCCAACACAACGGCAAGAACTGACGATAAGAAAACCATCACCATGGATTCGCTCAAAAACTGAAATGCCAGTTGCGATTTAACAGCTCCAATTGTTTTGCGCAATCCCACCTCTTTGGCACGCTTTGCTGATTGTGCTGTGGTCAGGTTCATAAAATTGATGCTTGCAATCAGCAACACCAATACGGCCACAATAAAGAAGATTCGGACAGACTCAATTCTTCCACCTACCAGGTTGCCATTTACAAACTCGCTGTGCAAGTAAGCATCCTTATACTTTTGAATGAACAGCGATATGTTGTTTTTGCCATCCACATGGCTGTCAATCTCGCGTTCGAGTTTAGAACCAAACAAGGCGGGGTCGGCATTTTGCTTCAGCAATACAAAAGTGCGGATGTTGTTGTTATCCCACCGATCCAACCATTGCTTGTTCTTTTCAAAGTACCAACTGAACGGCAACAAGAATTCAAACTTCAAAGAAGAGGTGCCGGGTAGCGGCGCCAATACGCCTGTCACTTTAAAACTTTCACCTGCATCCATCACCAATACTTTACCGATCGGATCGACCTTACCAAAAAACTTGATCGCCATTTTTTCACTGATGACGATCGAGTGCATATCTTTCAGAGCTGTGTTAACATCTCCACTTTGTAATGGAAAGGAAAAGATTTGTAAAAAATCCTGATCGACAAACCGGCCTTCTTCAAAGAAGCCTTCTTTCTTTTCCTGAAATAGTTTTCGTTCACCCCACGTCATGCGTGAGGCAAACTCAATTTCGGGAAATTTATCTTTTATAGTCGGAGCCAAAGGGCCGGGCGTGGAATTGGTTGTAAGCGTTTTTCCATCTGTATAAGCCTGATTTTCTAAGACTCGATAGAGGCGCTCTCCATTGGCATGGAATGCATCCATACTTAACTCATCCAACACCCACAACAATGTGAGCAAGCTACACGATATACCAAAAGCGAGTCCTGCAACATTGATGAAGGAAAACGCTTTGTTGCGAAACAGGTTCCGGAATGTAACGATCAAATAATTTTTAATCATACGCCTATTTTTTTAAAAGACCTGTCATTTTACCACACGTTGCACTTTCATACCTTCTTTCTACGAAAAAGTTACAACTATCTATCAGTCCTTTAATAAAGGAAACGAAATCTGAAATACTGTCCCTGACCCAATACTTGTGAAAAACTGTATCGAGCCCTCGCATTGTTCTACGCCTTGCTTCACAATTGGCAAACCTAACCCTGAACCTAATTGCTTCGAACTGAAGTAAGGGGTGAAAATCTTGCTTTGATAATCTTCTGGAATTCCGTCTCCATTGTCTTTCACTTCAATCCATACACGGCCTTCACGCAATTCGACAGTTACCCAAACCGAAGCTTTTCGAGCAACGGACGATTGCAATCCGTTTAAAATCAAATTTGAAAAAACCCGTGTAAGTAATTTCTCATCGCCACGTACTCTTACTGTATGTACAGTTGATTTCATCTCCACAGTCTGTCCTTCTTGCGATGCATAAAGCGTTACTACTGAATTGAGCAACGCGATCAACTCAACAGGTTGAAGCTGTGGCGTGGGCATCTTAGCAAACGTGCTGAAAGATGAGGCAATGTCATTCAGCAATTCTACTTGTTCCAACAGCAGTCGTATTGACTTCAGCTTGCTTTCATCTGCCCGCGCATGCAATTCCATTTGCTGCAAAGTCAGCTTCATGGGGGTAAGCGGGTTTTTAATTTCGTGTGCTACTTGCTGGGCCATTTCGCGCCAGGCACTCTCCTTTTGCGTGTTGGCCAATTGAATTTTGCTTTGCTCAAGCGTTGCCAGCATCCGGTTGTACTCACGCACCATCAACCCTATTTCATCTTCCGAATTCCATTGCAATGGCTGATTAGAACTTAGTGTTGTACGGCCCAATGTCTTAGTAATCATCCGCAACGGAAAAGTAAGCCACTGAATGGCATAATGCGAAGCGATGGAAAATAAAATGAATACAAGTACAAATACAATCAGTATGTTCGACAGAACCTTCGCCAAACTCAAACTAGCCTCATCGTCTGACTTAAAGAAGGGCAAGTTGAGAATGCCTTTGAGTTTGCCATCCTCAGCCGAGTGAATGGCCAGGTAGGAACTGTTGTAGGTCAATAGGCCGATTCGCTCTTTCGTTACAAAATACTTTTCTCCATTTTCAGTAATGGCTTGTTTGGCCATCGGATTCATCCAACTCGAGATCAACTGATTGTCAAATATTCCAGGCTGACTGGAGGTGATCAATTTTCCTTCGGGATTATACAGGTTAACATCCGTATGAAACGATTGGGCAAGTGGCGTTAGATCGGCTCCCCAGGCATTTGCATCATCTCGCTGCAACGAAAGCGTGGCTCCCATTTGCTCAGCCCGCAAGCGATAGTCTGACTCGAGACGCGCTTCATTGGCATTCGACATTAATCTAACAATGGTAGTCGATACAACCACCAACGGCAAAATGAAAGCCAAATAAATGTAAAGCTGAATGCGGGTAGAATAATTCATTTTGCTGCCGCGCCAATAATGGGCAGAAGCGTGAATGACCATCCAACAAAAAACCAGAACCAAACTGATGATAAACAAAAAGGAAAAATTGGCAAGGGTATCAAACCATCGATAGTCTACGGTTGAAATAACTGCTAGTTGATTTTCTTCTCCGCGCAACGCAGTGTGCAAAAATCCATTCCTGCTAATGGGCTCGTTCACAATTCCCTCGCTCAACCAATCTCGGTCAAATGCCTTGGCATAATTAAAGTCTCCGGCACTACCAGCCAACGAATCATTCACATACATGGCGTAGGCAAAGTCTTTATCAGAAACAAATTGGGCAAACCGGTTATCGACCAATAATTCAGGGTAAACATTTTTTGTCGACAGATGCTTCAATGAAAGCTCCAGCACCACATAGCCTACGATAGCATCTGCCTTCGACACTGCGGCTATCCCCAGGTACCTGCGAGCCGCCAAGCCGCCATCTGTTTCACGTAGCCAAAAAACGCCTTCATACCCCGTGCGTATGGCTGAGTGTTGAAAGGATTGAATGGACGTTGCCAGACTTCGTACAGTGTCGCTGTCCAGCGTCTGTCCTGCCGAGTTATACAAATGAATCTTACTCGCATACCGATCAAAGTAAGAGTTTAAATATATTTTCTCAATGCGCTGCCGCACTCCGCCCTTGGGCAACAGGGGATTTGTAAATCGAGCAATGATAAAGGGATCGGTCGAAATAGCTTTTACATTCTCTGCCATTAGATACTCGCCCAAAATATCGTGGTTAATCAAGTTATTGTTTCCAAAACGTTGCATGGAAAGCACCGATGATTCTCTGGAAAACTGCCGAATGCTGAGCGCTCCCTGCAATGCGTACGCAGCAATCGTAATCAGCAAAAAAGTAAAGGTGGAAATAGTCACCTGCATCAGTGTTTTGTGTAAATGCGTCAGGCGAACAATGACAAAATAGGGTAACGCAATCAGCAACGTCAACCAGTAGTCATGATCGTCTAAATAACAATAAAATAAAAAGAGCACAGCACCAATCACCAACATAAAGAAGAAGTCCGTCAGTCGCTTACCGCTGAAGTCAATGACCAACTTTAAGAACACGTAACAAAATAAAAAACTGCTGAGGGCTGCGAGGACTATGGCGGTGTAGGCTGCCACGCGCAAGCCGGAAAACTCCAACGAACGGGTGATATCTAGCAAAATCGAAGAGTTATGAAAAATGATTTCGTAATACAGATACGGAAACAAAAACGAAAAGATTGCCAGCGTTACGATCAACCCTCCCCATCCAATTCGAAAACGTCTTACATTTAAAAGCAGGTGTAAACTTTTGAAATGGTGAAAGTGCAAAAACACATACGAGCACAATGACAATACAATCACTGAGTTGATCAGAAAATCTCCCAACGAAGAGTTAATGAAAGACGAAGCAAACAACTGCGGGTCAAACAAACTAAAATTTCCCCACAGTTTAGGAAACCCTGTATTAATCATCACCAACCGAATCAAGAAGCAAAACAGCAAGCCCGAAATAAACACCAACTCATAGTGGACACGCTGATGCCAGAGATAGAGCAATTGCCACCATCCATACATCAGAAATCCTAAGCCTTGCAACACCAGTAAAAGCCCGAGCCAATCGGGTGCAGTCTTTGTCGCAATAGGCTCCACATCAATCGAAAACAAACCTGTATTGTTTTCATCATAAATGGATAAAGAAGCCTTTTCCTGAAAAGGCTTGATCGTTAATTCACCAACCGGAAATACAGCCTCGTTGGTAAAATTTTGTAGATACTTATTAACGGCTTTGGGCTTCTCCAGCAAAGGAACCACCAGCACTAAAAAGCGCTCCGCATCCAGGGGCCACTTACGAACGAGGTAACTGGCTCGCTGTGTTTGTAACAAACGTGTATGAAAAGGTTGATGCAGCCAATCCAAATCAGGCACAAAGGAGTTGTCGCTCCATTGGACCAACGTGTTTGCTTTCAAAAGTAAAAAAGAACTACTTGCTTTTTGCCAGACAGCTACATCCGTTGTGGTACTTAAAACCTGTGCCTCTCCTTCCGCCTTTTTCAAAACCGTTTGCAGGTTTTGTGCTATCTGACGGCTAAGCTCATCCGGCGAATACGGTTTTCGATAATTGCCATGAACGAAAATACCGGCTGCTAAAAAAATACCAGCCAATGCAAACAGGAGAATTCTTTTAGGAGACAGCATAGCACTCTTTCACTAAAAATACAAAATAACAACGAGTGGAACCGAACCTTTCGCGATTATTCGCCTTTGAATGACAGGCCTCCAAACCAATAGAGGAACAGAATGCGCGAGTAGCGAAAACTTAAGGGTACAAAAAAAATAGAGGCGCTAAACATTGCGACCAGATAGACCCAAGAATCGGGTCGAATAGTAAAGTATAGCAAAACAGCAATGGCTGTAAAAATGGCCACAGTAAATCCGTAGCTGATAAACATAGCGCCAAAATAAAATCCCGGCTCGGGAGTAAAAGTGGTTTTGCAAACCGGGCAATTTTCATTCATCGCACCAAATTTTGTGAGTGATGTTATTGGGTAGGTAAAAATATTCCCTTCGCGGCAGCAAGGGCATTTACCCTGCCACATGGCCGCTTGCCTGGTTAGCTTCATTTCTTTTGCTGGATCTGTACCAAAAAATCCCCAAGGCCATAATGGCCAGATAAGGTGCTACAAACAAATAAAGAATGCCGAAGTTAATTCCCGCAGCTATCCCGATGTTTCCGTTGCTGATGTTGTTCTCTAACGTAGCCTTACACATAGCACATTGTGCCCATCCTGTAACAGACAACACCATCAACAGAATAAATGCAATTAGTCGCTTCATATTTTATGTGTAATAAGGTCGAATCATCAAATAAACAATCACACCGGTAGTAGCCACATAAAGCCAGATGGGAAAGGTGATTTTTGCCAACGCTTTATGTCTTTCAAAATTACCGGCCAGTGCGCGTGAAAAAGTAAGAAGCACAAAAGGAATTACTACTATCGAAAGTAAAATGTGGCTGATTAATATTACGTAATAAATGTACTTCAAAGCACCTTCACCTCCATACGGAGTTGAATCGCTGAACATGTGATAGATTACATACAGAACCAGAAACGCTGCCGACAGAGCAATACAAATCTTCATCAGTGTTTCATGCAAGCTTCTATCGCCTGATTTAATAGCGCGCACAGCCATAACCAAAAGTACAGCGGTAAACCCATTGATAGCCGCATAAATGGGTGGAAGAAATGAAAAGTCATAGCCTTCAATCTTAATTCTAAAAAGTGCCGCAACGACTAACGGTATCACTACCGACAGGGCAATGATCAGTTTTTGATAAGGATCTTTTTTAGGTAAAGCCTCAGTATTCATTAAACAGTATTTTTAATTCTACCAATAAACGATCGGTTTCATCCCGACTTTCCAACTGATAATATCCACGAATTTTTCGCTCACTATCCACCAAGACTGCATTCGAACCGGCTGGCAGTACAAATATACACATCAGCTTTTTCAACTCAGCCTCACCTACTAACCCATGAGTCAAAATTAAGTTTAGTTTTTTGTTCGCAATTTCATTTTGTAGACGCAACTTATTTTCGCCTTGCAAATTAAAAAACACAACAACCGTTGGATCGCCTTCCATGCAATGAAGCGCCTGCAGCGACTGCTCCGGTACACGATATGGCACCGGATACTCGAGATCACAATCACCTGAAACCTCTACTCTTTCCTGATGAAACACGGGGATGTCGAATTTATTCTTCCCGAAAAATTTTAAGAAGATAAAAACCAAAACGGGCAACAAAAGCGCAAGACTTAAAAAGATATTTTTCTTTTTCAATTGGATTGAATTAGTTCAACACACAGTACACGTACACTAAAAACAAAAATGGCTAAAGTAAAACCTTAGCCATTTCACTGATTCTATTTTTAAATCTTAAATAAAGTTAACATCTGATAATTGAAAGCCTTCATACAAAAACGCAATCAACATCCATACGATGAAGACAATCGGAATTAACACCGACCAAAAGAGAACTTTCGCTTCATATTTCAAGTGCATAAATTCCCCTACGATGTAACCAGCCTTTACGATGGTCATGATCACAAAAACACTGGTTTTGAAGAAACCGTGAGGTACAGTAAAAGCCACAATAAATTCTACTGCGGTTATAGCTCCAAGTATTGCTGCTACCGTCCAAAGCTTTTTAATCTTTGCTTGATCCGGAGGAAGAACAACAACTTCAGGTTCGTGTGGGTGATGTGCCATGTGCGTGTTATTTAAAGAGTAAGAGTAAATCGAATTAAACGAGATAGAAGAAAGTGAATACAAACACCCAAACCAAGTCTACAAAGTGCCAGTACAAACCAACCTTTTCTACCATTTCATAGTGACCTCTGCGGTTGTAAACACCTGTCACTGTGTTGTAGTAGATTAAGAAGTTCAATAGAACACCACTGAATACGTGGAATCCGTGAAATCCTGTTATGAAGAAAAAGAAATCAGCAAAATCCTGAGGGCCATATTGGTTAATGTGGAGATTCGCTCCGATCACCTCTTTGGTTGTCCACTGCCCATCTACAAAATCCTTCACAATGGTTGGGGTATCCGTTCCAACAATAAAGTGCGTCCACTCCCAAGCTTGGCAACCTAAGAAAGTCAGACCGCCCAAGATGGTCCACAACATCCATTTCTCAACAGCCTTTTGATCCATGCGATGACCGGCCTCTACCGCCAATACCATCGTTACACTACTCATGATCAGGATGAATGTCATGATACCTACAAATACGAGTGGCAAAGGCGTTCCGTGAAGGAATGGAACCGCTTCAAAAACCTTTTCAGGAACAGGCCATTTAGTGACATCGAAACCTGCGAGACCATCTGACGCGGAATGTGAAGAGCGGACTAAACCATACGTGATCAATAATCCAGAGAAAGTAAATGCATCTGAAAGTAAGAAGAACCACATCATCAGCTTGCCATAACTGGCGCCTAGTGGAGCTACTCCTCCATTCCAAACATTTTGATCCGATGCGGTAGTCGCGTGTGCGTGTGCCATGGTTACAAATTTATCTCAGCAATGTTAAGAAAACGAACAAATATAGCCAAAGAAGACCTAAAAAATGCCAATAAGTTATGCACATTTCCATCTGCACCTTATTGAATACTCCCTTTCGCAGGGTATTAAAAACAATCAGCAGGTAAACCAGACCACCAATGATGTGCAATCCGTGCAGCCAGGGGAAAATATAGAAAAAGGATTCGGATACGTTGCCACCGGTAAAATGATGGCCAGCTTCCACTAACTGAAATAACCCCATCGTCTGCATACCCAGAAAGACAAGCCCTAACAAAAAGGTGGCTACCACTAAGTTAGTGGCGCGGCTAAGGTTTGCACGAAAATAATACGCCAATTGCAAACACACACTGCTGAGTACAACCACAAGTGTGCTATATCCAAAAGTGCCGGGCAACTCGTACAAAATCCAGTTTCCTTCTGCCCTTCGCACAATGTACGCCGACATCAATGCCATAAAAAGCATCATCACACTCGCAATAAACAACCACATCCCAAATTTCTTTGGGTTCATTGAAAGGGGCTTTGCAGGAGCCTCCACAATTTTAAAATCAACAGCCTCGTTCATAATGATTATTAAATTTTATCTAACAAATACGCAATCTGTACAATCGGTAAATACAAAAACGAACCAAACATAATACGCTTGGCTGATTTCTGGCTACCTGTTTTCATCAATGAAAATGTCTGCGCAAAAAAAGCAACACCACATACCGATGCAACAATGGCCGATTTCATTCCGGTGATGCCGAACATGGCCGGCAACAATCCCAAGGGGATTAAGAACATGGTGTAAATCATAATTTGAATGGCCGTATTCAAATCCCTTCCGCCTCCGGAAGGCAACAACTTAAAGCCCGCCTTTTTGTAGTCATCATCGGCTACCCAGGCAATTGCCCAAAAGTGAGGAAATTGCCAGATGAATTGAATGCCAAAAATAATCATGGCCTCGTGGGTAATACCTCCGGTCATGGCAATCCAACCCAACAAGGGAGGCAGTGCCCCGGGAATAGCACCAACAAAAACAGCAATGGGGCCAACACGCTTCAACGGCGTGTAGATAAAGCTGTACAACACCATCGAAACAAGCGATAACACCACTGTTAATGGATTCGTAAAAATCCAAAGAATAACGATACTTAATAGCAAGCAAACAATTGAAAAGACGATCGCTTCATTGACCGAAATTCGAGCTGTTGGAATGGGGCGCGACAGGGTGCGCGTCATGATCTTATCTAAATCGCGCTCGATAATCTGATTGATACAAACCGAAGCGCCAGATAAAAGAAACCCACCAATCACCAGCATGCTGAGGACAGTCCAATCGATGCTGCCCTTCGAAGCCAGCCCGTACCCAAAAGCACAAGAAAAAGCTACCAGCATCGACAAACGAGGTTTTAAAAGCTCGTAATACGATTTAACCTTGCTCGCCGCCAGCGTAGAGTCGCCTAGATTTTGAACTGCTTCCATACTTAACTCTGTAACACCGATTTATTTCTACTGTTCAATCTAAAAAACAAATAAAACTGCAAACCGAAAGTAACGGTCGCTACGGTTAAATGAACTGGCTGCAAAAAAGGTGGCACCCCACCGTAGGCCATGCCTACTCCACTGAAAACCGAGGTCAAAATTAACACCATTAAGGTTGTTGTTAAAGCTTTCACAGAAGTTGTTTTGTATAACCTCCATAGAAGATATGCATGCGTAATAACCAGCAGCCAGGAAAAAGACCGATGGATGATAAATTCGCCACCCAACGCAGCAATCCACGTATCGCGACTCGCTCCAGCCAGACGATCAATTGCTTCGCGAACTTGTGTACCTAAAAAGGTTTGTGTCAATTGGAGAAGGGCGCATACGATCAACAACCATTTTGTTGAAGTTGCGACCGCCGGCACCTCTTCCGGTACTTCGCTCATCCACAGAAGATAGACCAACAAAGCCACAATCAACATAGCCAGAAACATGTGAACCGTAATGGTCCACTGGGTTAAATTGGTCGAAACCACAATCGAGCCAAACCAACCTTGAATTATAACCAACAACACGGTTGACAGTGAAATCCAAAAAACAGCAGGCTGTAATTTTCTAAATCGAATGGATCGCAAGAATAATATCACAATTAAAAGACCAATCACCACACCCACAATCCGATTGAGATATTCGATCCAGGTTTTGACCGGATTAAAATCAGCTTCAATCAAAATGGTTTTGTCATTGGAAATCTGATCGGCGGTTTGATGCATGCCAATTGAATGAAGAAGCCGAACAAACTTTTGATTCTTCTTATCGCGATATTGTGCGTAGGATTCTTTGTAGTTTTCAGGCAACTGCTCTAACGATGTGGGAGGCACCCAGCTGCCAAAACATTTGGGCCAATCGGGGCAACCCATTCCTGAACCCGTAGCTCGAACAATTCCACCTACGGCTATCAAAAAATAAACAGCGACTAAAGTAGTTAAGCAAAGCTTAAAAAATCCTTTAGTCGCTGTTCGGTTCAATCTTTTGCTAATCCTGCGGATTAGTGTTTATTACCTGCAACACTGGCACCACCCAAATCCAATTTGATTTGATCGTTTTCGTGTGGCAAGTTCGATTCAGGTGTTTCAGAGAATGGAATATGCTGTGGTATAAAATCTTCTTTTGATCCAGGCTTGCTGTAATCATAGGGCCAACGGTATACGGTAGGAATTTCTCCAGGCCAGTTTCCGTGTCCGGGAAGGCGCGGTGTAGTCCACTCCAGCGTAGTCGAGTTCCAAGGATTGGCAGGAGCTGGCTTTCCGCGGAAAATGTGATAGATAAAGTTGAACAAAAATACGAACTGAGCAGCCAGCGTTATAATAGCCGCTACACTCACAAGCATGTTCAAATCAGCAAATCCACTGAACGTTTCGAATGCAGTCCATGAATAGTATCTTCTTGGGAAACCGGCTATACCGATGTAGTGCATGGGGAAGAACACAAGGTAAACGCCAACGAAAGTGAGCCAGAAGTGAAGATACCCTAGTTTCTCATCCATCATGCGACCAAACATCTTAGGGAACCAATGATAGACACCTGCCATCATACCGAAGAAAGATGCGCTACCCATTACCAAGTGGAAGTGAGCTACCACAAAGTAGGTGTCATGCAATTGAATGTCAACAGCAGAGTTACCTAAAAACAATCCCGTGATACCACCGGTTAGGAAGAATGACACCAGACCGATCGAGAATAACATGGCCGGAGTGAACCGAATGTTACCCTGCCACAAGGTGGTTACATAGTTAAAAATCTTGATAGCAGATGGAACTGCAATAATCAAAGTAAGAATGGTAAATACAGTTCCAAGGAAGGGATTCATCCCTGTCACGAACATGTGGTGTGCCCATACTACGAATGACAATATCGCAATACCCAACATTGATCCAACCATTGCCTTGTAACCGAAGATCGGCTTACGTGAATTGGTTGCAATGATTTCTGAAGTAATACCCAATGCAGGCAACAAAACAATGTAAACTTCCGGGTGACCTAAGAACCAGAACAAGTGCTGGAATAAGATCGGGCTTCCACCTTGATTAGGAAGAGCCTCTCCCCCGATATAAATGTCAGAAAGATAAAAACTGGTTCCGAAGCTACGGTCGAAGATGAGCAACAACGCTGCTGCGAACAATACAGGGAATGAAAGAATACCAATTACGGCTGTTAAAAAGAATGCCCAGATAGTAAGTGGTAACTTAGTAAATGACATACCCATCGTACGCATGTTGATAACAGTAGTGATGTAATTGATACTTCCGAGCAGCGAACTAACGATGAACAATGCCATCGAAACCAGCCACAAGGTCATACCCAAACCAGAGCCGGGAATTGCCTGAGGCAAAGCGCTCAATGGAGGATAAATTACCCAACCACCTGCTGCAGGACCGGTAGAAATGAAAAGGGAAACAAACATGATCGCACTGGATAAGAAGAAGAACCAATACGACAACATGTTCATAAATCCAGATGCCATATCGCGGGCACCGATCTGCAATGGAATCAAGAAATTACTGAAAGTACCACTCAAACCGGCCGTAAGCACGAAGAACACCATGATTGTGCCGTGCATTGTAACCAAAGCCAAATAGAACTCTGGATCAATCTTGCCTTCTGATGTTAACCATCCTCCCAAAATCGGCTTTAACCAAGACAAATTGGCTTCAGGGAAACCTAATTGCAGGCGAAATAAAACTGATAATACGCCTCCGATAAGAGCCCAGGCCATACCGGTGAGCAAAAATTGTTTGGCAATAACCTTATGATCTTCAGAGAAGATATAGTTTGTCCAAAAGTTACCATGGTGATGTTCATGACCGTGATCGTCATGGTCATGCGTTTCAATGTGATGTTGTACGTCTATTGTTGCCATAATTTCTTTCTCTGCTTATTTAATCGCTGCGGTCTGCACTGTTACTGTGTTATCCAAAGGAATACCTGCTTTAATCATAGCTACTTCCTTCAACTCGGCAGGTACATACTTCAAGTACTCAGGATTTTGCTTTAACCAGGATTCCTGTGATGATAACCATTTCTGATAATCTTCTTCCGAATCTACAACAACCGGAAACTTCATTGAGAAGTGACCTCTTCCGCAGACTTCGGTGCAAGCCATTTCATAGTTAAAAGTAGGGTTGTTCAATTCTTCGCGCATTTGCGCAGTAGTCTTGGTAGCTGTGAATTTGAAGTGCGTTTGTACTCCGGGAACCGCATCCATTTTCACACGGAAGTGAGGTAAGAATACGCTGTGAAGCACATCCTTTGCACGAATCTTCATCAAAATTTCTTTGTTCACCGGAATGTGTAACTCCAAAGATTTGAAATCATCGAACGAATTTTTGTCTGACAAATCCAAACCGAACTCGTTGGAAGCGTCAATCAATTTGTAGTTGTGCTTTCCAAGTTCATTGTCTTTCGTTCCCGGATAGCGAGCCATCCACAAGAATTGTTGACCTACCATTTCAACAACAACAGCGTCTTTCTTTGCCGGGCTGGTGATATCAGACCAAGCACTAAGACCTTGAGCAACCAATACAATGAGTACGATGGCTGGAATCACCGTCCAGAGAATTTCCAATTTCGTGTTATCTGCGAAGAAAGCGGCTTTTCTGTTTTTGTTGTAACGATAGGCGAAGGTAAACCAGAACATCACAATAAAGATAATAGTGAATGCAAACACAGTAACCCACATCGTCACCCAAAACAAGTTATCAGTGATCTCACCATGTATTGACGCTACCGGAGGATCATAATCATGGAAGTAAGCGATAGAATACCAGAAGAAGAACACTAACCCAAAGAACATAAAACCTAAAAACAAATAGGCGTTGATGTTATTCCAGGAAATAGAAAATTCCTCATCATTTTTTCCTTTTACCAGATCTACCAGGCCGCCAATTCTGAAGATCATAAACAATATGATCAACACCAAAATCGCTCCTACCCAAATTATCCAATTCATAATCTTTCTTTAAAAATCTTTAAACAAATCAAATGTGGTGATTCAAACTTTCAGGCATAAACGGATGGTTTTTAGCCACCAATTGCAATTTCGAAAGTGCATTCAGAACTACATATAAGAAGGCACCCGCAAACACCAGTCCGAGACCAATTTCAAGTAATCCTATACCTCCATCCATTTTCATAGCACCTGGAGTAATCATATTGTAGAAATCAAACCAGTGACCAACAATAACGATCGGGCACACCACCTTCAACATCGATACCTGACGCTTTGCATCTCTCGTCATTAATAACAAGAATGGTAATACAAAGTTTAAGAATATGTTCAAATAGAATATCCAGCTGTATGGAGCATTTCTCATTCGCTGAATGAAGTAGATAGTCTCTTCTGGTAAGTTGGCGTAGTAGATCAGCATGAACTGACAGAACCAGATGTACGTCCAGAAAATGCTGAATGCAAATACAAATTTACCAAGGTCGTGCAAGTGGTTCTGAGTAACTACTTTCAAATAACCAGCTCCTTTCAGATTTGCAACAATTAAAGTGATCGTTGCTAATCCGGTTACCCACCAGCTTGCGAATACATACCAACCAAACATGGTGCTGAACCAATGCGGATCAATGCTCATCACCCAATCCCAAGCTGCAACGGAAGAACTGACAGCAAAAATCACCAGGAAATAAGCAGAAAGCTTACGTGAAGTGAACCAATGTTTCGTTCCCCCATCCACATCTTCAGCCAACATTTCTTTCTTGATCCATGTAAAGAACAAGTACCACAAGCCGAAGAACAATACCATTCTTACAATATAAAAGATCGGGAATGTACCTTCATTGAAAGGTCCGAAGAAATAGGCCTTCTTACCTACCAATATTTTATCGTAATGCTCGCTTCCTTTTGTATACAGGCTTGCATCGGTCCAATGAAATACATCTCCCTTCACGAGAAACCAAAGAACAACGGTCAATACTCCTGCAATTGGAATCCAGTGGCCAATCGCTAATGGAATACGTTTAATCGGAGCAGACCAGCCGGCCTGTGCAGCGTACTGAATAGCGATGAAAAACAATCCTATAACTCCAATACCGGCAAAGAAAATGTTGTTCTGCCAAAGAGAAGTATAAATGCGCTTTAACCAGGTTGGGCTTCCATGATGTCCTTCGGCAGCAGTTGCATGAGCATCGCCATGCTGAGCAGGTTCATTGCTTGCCAGTAGCTCCTTTGCTATCTCAGTAGAAGCATGCTTTTCAGCTGCTTCATGATGGCCTCCGCCACTTTGAGCCATAAATACCCCAAGAGCAAAAAGAAATAGACCTAAACCTATCAGGGTGATAAGGTTTCTTTTGGTCTGAGGTTTGAAAATGTATTTTTCGTCCGCTATCATTGAGAATAGAAATTAATTCTTTTGTAGTTGTTTTACATACTTGGCAATCTTCCAGCGATCTTCTTCGCTCACTTGAGAACCATGAGATCCCATCAAACCTTTGCCATAAGTAATAACGTGGAAGATGTGACCTTCTGTAATGTTCTTGTAAGCATCTCCTTTTAGGTTAGCAACACCTGGGTAAGGACTGTGCTCTACATTGTCAATCTTGACGCCAGTTGCAACCTTACCATCTCCACCTGCTTTTGCTCCGTGGCAGTGTTGGCAATACATTTCATACAATGCTTTTCCTTGTGAAAGAATAGCTGCTGTAGAATCGTAAGGATTTACTAATTGATTAGCCAAACGTAAACCAGTGCTGTCGTTGGCTCCGCGGTAAGGCAACCAACCGGAAGAAGTTCTTCTTACGGTATGTGCGGGAGGCAGACGCAAATTCATCTTATAAGGATTGTACTGATTTGAGTTATAAAACTCTCCTCTTCCGTTATTCAGTGCATTGGTAATCTTTCCTTGATTGGGGTCGGTAATCTGAGATAGCGGCTCATATGCTACCGAGTGGTACATGTTCGGAGCGTACTCCAAACCCTGATAATCTCCACTAGCCTTACAAGCGGCCATGAAAACGACCACCAAAAGCCCCATTGTTAATTTTAATCCTATTCGCATAGCAACGTTCAATTAAAAATTCTTTTCGTTTACTTCCGAAGCGCCTTGTGCTTTAAGCAATGCGCTGATTTCTTCTTTACTCATTTTATTCGCAGCTAAATCCACTGCTACCACGTGCTTGTCGTCAGTGCTACGAAGATCAAACTGGCGTGGCCATTTATAAGGTTTCATATCGCTGGCGATGAAGAATGTTCCTACCATTCCAAAAGCTGCCAGCAATACGGTCATCTCGAAAGTAACAGGAATGAAAGGAGGCAAAGAAGCGTGGTTCTTACCACCGATGATCATAGGCCAGTCGTAACCCAACATCCAGATTTGCATTAACAACGCCAATGAAGTACCAGTCATACCGAACAAGAATGCTGCAATTGGCAAGCGAGAGCGCTTATATCCCAATGCTTCATCTAATCCGTGAACAGGAAAGGGTGAGTACACTTCGTGGATCTTCAATCCTTTCTCGCGTGTGTGCTCAACAGCGTGCAAAAGCACGTCTTCATCTTCAAATATTCCGACAACAAAATTTGTATTGCTCTCCATATATTAATGCTTCTGTTCTGATGATGACTTAATAATGCTTTTTACTTCGGCCATGTTTATCACAGGGAAGAACTTGGCGAATAACAAGAAAGCGGTAAAGAATAAACCAAATGTGAAGATGTATTCACCGGCATCGTACAATGTAGGATGAAACTGTGTCCAGCTTGAAGGAACGTAATCGCGGTGAATAGAAGTTACAATGATTACGAAACGCTCGAACCACATACCGATGTTCACAATGATCGACAACACAAATGTAGCCACCAGATTTGTTCTGATTTTCTTGAACCAGAAAAGTTGTGGAGAAATTACGTTACATGTCATCATTGACCAGTACGCCCACCAATAGGGACCTTGCATACGATTAAAGAATGCGTATTGCTCAGCCGGAACTTGACCATACCATGCGATGAAAAATTCAGTGATGTAGGCAATACCTACTATTGAACCCGTCACGATGATGATAATGTTCATTAACTCTACGTGATAGATCGTAATATAATCTTCCAGCTTAAACACCTTGCGGGTGATCAAGAGAAGTGTTAATACCATGGCAAAACCAGAGAAGATCGCACCTGCCACAAAGTAAGGAGGGAAAATCGTTGCGTGCCATCCCGGTACTACGGAAGTCGCAAAGTCCATGGATACGATGGTATGAACGGACAATACAAGTGGAGTTGAAAGACCTGCAAGAATCAAGGCAACGGATTCATAACGGCTCCATGTTTTTGCTGCGCCGTCCCATCCAAAGCTTAAGAAATTGTAAATGTTAGCACGTAATTGAAATCCTTGGCGAACAGCTCTATCGCGGATTACTGCGAAGTCAGGGATTAGCCCCATGTACCAGAACACCAAAGAAACCGAGAAGTAGGTAGAGATCGCGAACACGTCCCACAACAGTGGAGAATTGAAGTTAGCCCAGAGTGACCCCCATGTATTTGGCAACGGAAACACCCAGTAGAAACCTAACCACAAGCGCCCCATGTGAGCGAATGGGAATGTAGCCGCACAAATAACGGCGAAGATGGTCATCGCCTCTGCTGCACGGTTGATGGACATTCTCCACTTCTGACGGAACAACAAAAGGATGGCAGAGATTAGTGTACCTGCGTGACCGATACCAACCCACCAAACGAAGTTGGTGATATCCCAGGCCCAGCCTACTGTTTTGTTCAAACCCCACACCCCTACTCCTTCCCAAAGAAGGGTGCAAAGGCAGTAGAAGCCAAACGCAAAAAGCGTGAGGGAAATACCCATGGCAATCCACCACAATTGTGTGGGTTTACCTTCTACCTGGCGGCTGATGTCTTCTGAAACATCATGGACGGTTTTACCTCCGGTAATTAATGGTTCACGTATCGAAGAAGTTACTTGCATATCTTAAATTCAATAAAAATCAAAACTGGTTTTATGCGTGTTCTTTGTGCTCGCTATTGTTCTCGTCTTTGTTTCTGATTTTAGTCAGATAGAAAATATTGGGTTTCACACCGATTTCCTCCAACACGCGGTAAGCGCGAGGATTACCTATCTTCTTATCAATACCATAATCAATAACTTTCTCCTCTTTACCATCCTTACCTTTGACTATTTTGTATTGAGTTTCAATCTTCAGCAATTTACTGATGTTGCTTTCCGGATTGTTCATATCACCAAATACGATGGCACCTGTAGTACAAGCTGCCTGACATGCAGTGACCACCTCTCCATCTTTCATCGGTCTTCTCTCCTTCTTTGCGGTAAGCTTTCCGGTTTGAATGCGTTGAACGCAGAAAGAACATTTCTCCATTACACCGCGTGAGCGAACAGTCACATCCGGATTCAATACCATTCTACCTAAATCCGTATTCATGGCAGGATTTGATTGATAGAACTGTTGGTTATCGTGGTATTTGAACCAGTTAAATCTTCTTACTTTATATGGACAATTGTTAGCGCAGTAGCGTGTTCCAATACAACGGTTGTAGGTCATTTGATTCAGACCTTCTGTGCTGTGTGTAGTGGCAGCTACCGGACACACCGTCTCACAAGGTGCATTGTTGCAATGCTGGCACATCATGGGCTGGAATACAACTTCCGGATTAGCAGAAGCTATCTCAGCTGCCTTATAATCTTCGGGTGCTGCATCACTGCTATAATAACGGTCGATGCGTAACCAATGCATTTCTCTGCGGTTGATGACTTCTTGCTTTCCTACCAGTGCAACGTTGTTTTCAACATTACAAGCGACTACGCAAGCAGCACAACCATTACATGTATTGAGGTCAATGGCCATACCCCAATAATGGTTTTTATATTCGTGTCCTTTCCAAAGAGATAAGCTAGAAGCATCTACTTTCTCATCCCAATTCGAAATTTTTGGAAACTCGCGTCCAGCAGCAGGGTTTTTCTTGAACTCAGAAAGTACCGACTCTTGGATTACGCTTGCCCGACCCATGTAAGTCTGGTGAGTCTGAGTTTGAGCAAGTTGGAAGTCTTTTGAAGTAACGTCTACTTTCACACCGGAAGCGGTGTAATTCAATGAACCATTTACAGTTGTTACGAATGGATATAAATTAATACCCAAGCCTTTAGCTACCTCACCTACACTCGTGCGGCCATAACCGATTGCAATTCCAATGGTGCTTGGAGCTTGTCCTGGTTGAATCAGCGCAGGTAAAGTGATTGTCTTACCGTTTGCCGAAACACTTAACAGTTTCGTGTTTCCTTCAGCATCGTTTTCTAATCCTATTCTTTTAGCATCTGCTTGAGAAATAGTTACGTAATGATCCCAAGTTGCCTTGGTAATAGGGTCTGGCAATTCTTGCAACAACGGGTTGTTTGCCTGGCTACCATTTCCGATTCCGTAGCTTTCATAAATCACCAATTCGAAATCACCTGCTTTAGCGCTCTTCCCTACATTGGCCAATGCATCATCCGCATGCGAAGTGAAAGTCAATTCTTGTGGTTCAACAGCTACTTCATAAACACCTTCATACAAGCATTTATCCCAGAAGCTTTGGAAATCCAATGCGGCGGTTTGCTTTGCAAAGAACCAGTTCTTCCAATTCTCATTGAGGATGGAATAGTATTCTACATTCGATTCTCCGGCCCAGGTGAGGAAGCTTTCTTGTGCCTGACGTGTTCCGTCTTTGAAAATTGGAGTAATGGAAGGTTGTGACAAGCTGAAGCGATTAGGCTTTGGCTCGAAATCATTCCATGATTCTAAATAGTGGTAATCAGGTGCCATGTAGGCAACTGCAGATGCAGTTTCATCAGGTGTGTATGAAGTGGAAACACTCAATGTCACTTTCTTCAGAGCAGCCGCTAAATCAGCGCCAGCCGGATGATCATAAACCGGATTACAATTGTAGAAAATCACTCCGTCTACTTTTCCTTCTTTAGCTTCGGCTACGAACGCAGCCATTGCCTCGTCGTTTCCTTGACGGAAATTAATTGGAAGTGAAGTAATAATGGTAGAACCGTAATTACCTAACAAGTTGTTTATTTCGTTGACAAGAACTTGTACTTCTTTGTCGTTCGACCCTGAAACTACCAGAGAAGCTCCTTTATTTTCCAACAGCTCTTTTGCTGCTTTTTCTACATAAGAAACACCAGAGTCAGCAGCAGATTTTCCAACTACAATGTTATAAATCTGAGTAAGTACGGCAGCTTCTTGCGAAGGCTTCATCATACCGCGGTAGTCCGCATTTGCACCTGTCAATGAAAGATTACTTTCGAACTGATAGTGACGTGACATTTCGCGTTTGTCTTCGCTGATCTCACGAGTGGAAGCATATCCTTTTGAGAATTCGATGGGTGATAACCAAGTTCCTAAGAAATCTGCCCCTACACTCACAATCAATTTTGCCTTGCTGAAATCGTATGAAGGGATTTGAGCAACACCAAACGACTCTTCATTCGCTTTTAGAATTCCGTAATATGAAACAGGATCGTATTGTACGTGTGTAGTGGTTGGATATTTGACTTTGAATTTTTCTATGATTGCCTTTGTGGAAGGGCTGAGAATGGTATTGCTAACGATTCGGATTTGTCCACCTTTCGCTGCGATGTCACCCAACTTAGCCGTTACTTCTTTATCAATGGTTTCCCAATCGGTGTCTTTACCGTTGGCTTTTGGCCTGCGAAGACGAAAATCATCATACAATGAAAGCACCGAAGCCTCCACTTGTGCGCTGGTTCCACCCTTTGTAACGCTGGATAGAGTGTTACCATCAATCTTGATCGGACGGCCATCGCGAACTTTTACTACTACAGAGCAATAGTCGCCTCCATTTACGTAAGATGACGCATAATAATTAGGAATACCTGCATCGGCATCCATTGGCTTCACCACATAGGGGATGGCTTTTCTGATAGGAGCTTCGCAAGCTGCCAATGAAGCAGCGGCTACGCTAAAGCCCATCATTTTCAAGAAATCTCTTCTGGAGTGACCCGGATCGTCTTGCACGCCCTTGTCTACAAACTCTTTATCGGCATCTTTTACGTAAGCCGGATCGTTCGTGAGTTGGGGTAATCCTTTCCAGTATGTCTTTTTAGTAGTAGTGCTCATAGAATCTGTATCGTAACCGAAAAACTTTCTACAATATTAATAGTGGCATTTTGCGCATTCCAAACCTCCGATGTCTTCCACCTTCATCTTTGATTTCTTTGCAGAGAGATGGAGTTCGTTCAGCTTGTCGTAGTATGCGTTGTCTTTGGTGTTCACCTCTGTTTTACGATGGCAGTCAATACACCAGCCCATCGTTAACAAAGAGTATTGCTTCACCACTTCCATTTCCTGAATCGGACCATGGCAAGTCTGGCATTCGATGTTACCAACATTTACGTGCTGGGCATGATTGAAATAAGCCAAGTCAGGTAGGTTGTGGATACGTACCCACTCGATGGGCTTTTGTTTGCCTGAATAAGAGGCTGTTTTTGGATCGTAGCCAATGGCTGCATAAATCTTTTGAATCTCCGGAGATTCTTGTTTGATCTGCGTGTGGCAGTTCATACAAATATTAGGAGAAGGAATGTTGGCTTGCTTGCCTTTCATTACTCCCGTGTGGCAATATTTACAGTTGATCTCATAAGCACCCGCATGAAGCTTGTGTGAGAATGCGATAGGTTGCTTTGGCTGATAGTCTTGCTGAACGCCGATGGAATAAAGACCATCGATTACAGTTTTGAATCCTATAGAAGCAACCAAGAATGTAACTAAGAAAATGAAACCAGAGCTGCGAGTTACGCTAGAGAATGTATAAGGTGAGTTAACTACCTCGGCATCTTCAGCGCTTAGGTCTTTTTGACTTAAGTATCTCTTTAACGCATTGACGATCAATCCTAAAATGATGAGCATCAATACCAAAATCAAAATCATTCCGCCAAGGATAGTATTCATATAAGCGGAAGGAACACCAACTTCGGTTTCAACCTTTTCCCCTGGAGGTGGTGGTGGCGGTGTTTTCTCGTTTTCTGCCTTTACGTAAGCCAGAATGCTTAATATTTGCGCATCGGTATAACTGGTGAAAGCCGTCATCTGGCTTTTGTTATACTCATTATAAATTTTGTTGGCATATTCATCGCCAGAAGCGATTTTCTTAGCCGGGTTCTTCACCCACTCCAAAATCCAAGCTATAGAAGGAGCGCGATCTTGGACACCGCCCAAGGCTGGACCTACTAATTTTTGTTTGACACGATGGCATGATTTACAATTGCCATTAAATAAGTCCTCACCTGCTTTAATTGATGCAGCGTCTGTCGGAATTTCTTGCGAGAAAGAAGTAATGCTGGTTGTAACGAACAGTACGATTGTGAGAATCTTAACGAGATCAGATAATCTATCCTTCATCATGACGCGTTTAGGTAACCGCTTTTTTACGGAATGGCACAAATCTACACTCGGAATGCATTATTTCAAATTTATTTTACAGATCGCCACATATTTATTTGGTCAAATTGTGTGATCGAAGGTAGCCGGCATGAGAAGTCCATAATTGTGGATAAGTTTGCAAAGAAAGCATTGTGATTGTTTGAACAAATCGGTAGCTCGGACTATTTAGAACTATTTTAAAGATCAAACGGTGTTATGGATTCCATCAGTCCCTTTGAATATGTTACTGTTCTCATTTCCATCATCTTAGGTTTGGGAATCACCCAAATACTCACCGGCATTGCTGATTTAATTCACCAAAGCAATCGGGTGAAGGTGTATTGGCCGCACGCGCTATGGGTGATTGTCATATTGGTGTTGCACATTCAGGATTGGTGGGCTACCTACGATCTGCGTAGTGAAGCCTCGTGGAGCTTGGGTATTTTTTTGTTTGTCATGATCTACCCGATCGTTCTATTTATTCTTGCGCGGTTGTTGTTTCCTTTTGGGCTTCAGGAAGGGACAGTAGATTTGCGTACCTTCTATTTCGAAAACTATCGGAAGATTTTTCTCTTTGGCAGTGTGTTGCCGCTTCTTTCTATCTTAGATTCGCTGTTGGTCAGAGACATGTGGATGAACACCCAATGGCTCAAACTCTTCTTCCCTGCCCTGCTTCTGGTGATGTGCATCCGCAAGAAACCGACAGCCGCGTGGGTACATTCGTTTATTGCGCTAGCCTTCTTCACCATTTTGGTGGCGACCATTATAATAGAGTGGAATACCTGGACACTATCGAATTAGGCGAGGCAAGAAGAGCCACGTCCGTTTCTTGTAATCGGCGAACGCAGCATACCGCGCCAGCGACTTGTCTTTTTTCAGCATGTTGGGCACAAACGCTCCAAAGAAGAAAGCACCTATACCAATCATTCCTAGCCAACTGGCTGATAACAAGCCGAAGCTGATGTAGATCATCGCTTCACCCAAATAGTTGATGTTGCGGCTACGCGCGAAGAAGCCTTCCGTAATCAAACCCGGATTGTACTTTAAGGTAAAATACTTTTGCGCATCGCTGGCGAAGTGGAGCATCACCCCTACTGCATTCATCGCTACAGCCAATGCCATGATTTCGGTTGATGGCATTCCCTGCTGACTGATCAAAATAAAAGGTGCAATCCAATAGAGTGCCAACACAACAAATACAAAGATTGCATAAGGAATGGATACCGATTGTTCCCATTGCTTATCAGGATACAGTTGATCTTTCAGCAACCACATCAATCCGTAGCTTCCATGCAGTGCGAGATAGAGATAAGCTGCTATCGAATAGTTGTTATAGACATTCATTAAAATGACCACCACCAAAAACGTGATACCTTTATGCAGATTGATTGGGTACTTCAATTTCATTCTACTCTATTTATAATTAACAAAACGGCGATCCACGAAGAGAAAGCGCATTGACAATTGCCGGAACCCTCTAAATTTGTTGAGGTTAAAATAAACTCAACGTGAAACCCAACATCAATACGTTTGCTCCCGATACTCTAAGTAACAAGTCACAAACTTCAATTCCAAGTTTGCCGCTGAGTTCGACCATCACCGTGGTCGGTGCCGGGGCGTTCGGTGGTTGGACAGCCTTGTATCTTTTGCGCAATGGCTATAAAGTTACCTTAGTAGATGCGTGGGGCGCTGGCAACTCGCGCAGCAGCTCGGGAGATGAAACGCGCGTGATTCGATCTACCTATGGAAGCAATGAATTTTATTTCGACTTGAACGTAAAAGCATTGGAGCTGTGGAAAGAAAATCAGCAGCGATGGAACAAACAACTGTTCTTTAATAATGGTGTGATTTGGTTTTGCTATCAGGAACACAACCCTATTGTGGATGACTCCATTCCTTTTGCCAAAAAGCATAGTATGGAATACGCATACTTAAAACCGGAAGATATTCGTAAAAAATTTCCAATCATCGAAACGAGCGATCTGCATCATGCATGGCTCGATCCATTCGGTGGTTATTTAAAGGCACGTGAAAGTTGTCAGGTAGTTCATGAAGCATTCATTCGCGAAGGCGGCACTTTCGTTCAAGCTTTTGTAGAACCTGCCACTTCTGCCAAGCAATACCTTACAGGATTGAAATTATCGAATAGCGAAGTGCTTCAAAGCGACATGCAAATTTTTGCCTGTGGCTCGTGGCTGGGGCAGTTGTTTCCGGATTTGTTAAGCGAAAAAATCACGTGCAGCAAACAAGAGGCTTATTACTTTGGTGTTCCTTCTGAAAACAGTAAAGCTTACGATCAGTTGCCGGCCTGGATTGATTTGGATGGCAGTGATTTTTATTACGGAATTCCGGGAAATGCCAGCCGTGGATTTAAGATTGGTGTTGACAAGCGCGGTGAAGCGTTTGATCCCACACATGGCGAGCGCATTTACAATCCGGAAGTTCTTTCGAAAGCCCGACAATTTATAGGGCATCGTTTTCCTGGTTTAAAAAATGCGCCACTTACGGAGAGTCGGGTATGCCCGTATGAAAATTCTCCGGATGGAAATTTTATATTGGGCTCGCATCCGGAAAATGATCGCCTCTGGATTTTGGGCGGAGGTTCGGGACATGGATTCAAACATGGTCCGGCATTAGGTCAATTGGTAGCCGATTATTTCCGCAAAGGTGGGTTGATTCATCCAATGTTGTTATTGGATAAAAAAATCGCTGATGGAAACCTGACGATCTAAAAATTTTGTCTCGAATCTCCCGCATGTCGTCCGGTTGAAAGAAATCATCGAATCATTGTAAAAATTCTTTACATTTAATCGCAAATTATCTATCGTAATTAAATTCTAAATAATGAAATTCTTAATTGATATCATTCTATCTCCTTTCGTACTACTATCTGCCTATATCTTAAAATTTGTCAGGAGTAAAGGACTTCATAAATTAAAAATATCAAAAGCAATACTATTAAAGGTGGGCGTATTACCAATTCGAGATCACTATTATGAGCCATTATTTAATCCTGTTCACCTTAAAAATTCCCTTGCGACAGAAAGAAAATTAGCAGGGATAAATTGGAATATAGATGAACAACTAAATACACTAAACTCTTTTAATACCGAACTAGAATTTAATGGGATGCCTGATACTTTTAAGGGAGATACCATATTTCATTTCAAGAACACTGCTTTTGAATCTGGGGATGCTGAATATTGGTACAACTTGATACGTTTGAAAAAACCAAAAAGGATTATTGAAATTGGCTCTGGGCACTCAACTAAAATGGCGCAATTGGCCATTCAGGAAAATAAAAAATCAGACAAGGATTATGTTTGCGAACATACTTGTATTGAACCTTTTGAGATGCCATGGCTTGAAAAACTTAACATTAAAGTGATTCGTGAAAAAGTGGAAGATATGAGCGTTGATTTTTTTAAAACCTTAGAGGCCAACGACATTTTGTTCATAGACTCCTCGCATATAATACGGCCACAGGGAGATGTGCTATTTGAATACCTTGAAATATTGCCCACTTTAAACAGTGGGGTGATTGTACATATTCATGACATCTTTTCCCCACGAGATTATCCGTATTCTTGGGTTGTTGAAGAAATTAAACTCTGGAACGAACAGTATATTTTAGAGGCTTTTCTTACTTCCAATTCTCAATGGAAAATAATAGGAGCATTAAATTTTTTGCATCACAATCATTTTGAATTACTGAGCAAAAAATGCCCAAGACTTACTAAAGACCGCGAACCAGGTTCTTTTTATATTGTTAAAGAATGACAAATGATTGTCTGACCACATACCCTCAAATTTGTTACTCCAGATTGAGATAGCTAGTGATGGCCTTTTTTCCTGTGCACTGAAGATAAGCAGATGTCTATAATGGTAGGCATTAAGAGCAAACCACTATTTAATCCAACGAATAGTTCACCTTACCCGCCGCCTCATTCGCCTTCCTCCTCGCCTCGTCAATCGTTTCTCCTTTGGCTAAACAAACTCCCATTCGCCTTTCTCCATTCACTTCGGGTTTGCCAAACAATCGAAGTTGAGTATCGGGAGCACTGAGCGCAGTTTCTAATCCCGAAAAGGAAATATTTTTGGATTTGCCTTTGACTAAAATAACAGACGAAGCACTCGGGCCCAGTTGGCGGATCACCGGAATTGGTAAACCCAAAATGGCACGTACATGCAACGCAAACTCAGACAGGTCTTGCGAGATCATCGTCACCATGCCTGTGTCGTGAGGGCGAGGTGAAAGTTCGCTAAAGTAAACCTCCTCTCCTTTCACAAAAAATTCGACACCAAAAATGCCGACACCGCCTAACGCATCTACCACTTGTTTGGCAATGTGCTGTGCGCGCTCCAGCGCTTTGGCAGGCATGGGGTGTGGCTGCCATGATTCCTGGTAGTCGCCATGCTCTTGCCGGTGGCCAATGGGTTCACAAAACGAAACCCCATCTTTATGCCGAATGGTGAGCAATGTAATTTCATAATCAAAATCGATAAAGCCTTCGACAATTACTCTGCCTCCGCCACTGCGGCCACCCTCTTGCGCATACTTCCATGCACTTTCGATATCATCAGCCGACTTCACTACACTTTGGCCTTTGCCTGACGAACTCATAATCGGTTTTACTACACAAGGAATTCCGATCGCGTCAATCGCTTTGGTAAACTCTTCGAACGAACCGGCGAATTGATAAGGCGAAGTTTTTAACTTCAGTTGTTCGGCTGCCAATGTGCGAATGCCTTCGCGGTTCATCGTGAGTCGCGTGGCGTTGGCTGTGGGAATAATCCGAAAACCTTCTTTCTCTAACTCCACCAGTGTGTCGGTAGAGATCGCTTCTACTTCCGGAACGATAAAATGTGGTTGCTCTTTCTCGACCACTTTTCTCAATGCTTCACCATCGAACATAGAAATCGTATACGACCGATGTGCTACCTGCATCGCTGGTGCGTGATCGTAACGATCAACGGCAATTACCTCTACACCGTAGCGTTGAAATTCAATGACCACTTCTTTACCCAATTCACCAGAGCCCAGCATCATCACGCGTGTGGCCGATGAAGTGAGTGGTGTGCCAATTGTTCGTTGTTCCATTTCCTTATGAATTAACGGAGTTCATTTTGATGATCTTATTAATAGAGTAACCGAGTGTAAGCCCAAATGCGGAGAAGCCCAGCATCACGAAGAGTAAATTATCCTGAAATGTGGTAGGCTCGATTTCAAAAAACACACCCGTCCAATATCCGACAGAGCAAACGGTGGTTGCCCAAAGTAATCCTGTGAAGAGGCTGTAAAAAAGAAATTTAGCCGGAGGCAGACCACTCATGCCAATCACCAGTGGAATCACCACCCGAAACCCATAGAGAAAACGATAACTGAAGAGCACTTGAAATTTGTAACGCTGAAAAAAATTGGTGAACACACTTACCTTTTCTTGCAGCTTGGGTCGCTTGGCTACAAAATAAATTCCGTTCAACCGACCGATGAGGTAATAAATCCAATCGCTTGCAAACGATCCCAGAAAAGCGGAGAACACAGTGAACGGAAAAGCAAACAGACCTTTGTGGATGAGCGAAGACACGACAAGAATGGCTGCTTCGCCTTCAAAGAAGGTTCCGATCATCAGCGCGAGATATCCATATTGATCTAAGAAGTCTTGCATGCCGTGTTGGTGAATAGCGATCGGTCGTTTGGTAACAGTAAATTAATCTGTAAAAATCCAACTCAAAATTGGATTATTCGTTGTTTAATCCGTTAATTTTACAAAAACATTTTTTGAATGCCATTTACGTAACTATAACAAGCATCACCGAGAATTGGAAAAATTAGTCAACAACCACCCATTGAGCACATCATCGCTCGCCATCAGTGCCGATCAGGCATTGCTTCACCTTCTCTCTACGGTTTGCACCGTTACCCGACGACCGCACAGGCGGATTAGAATCTGATACCGACATTCACTCACTGATGTCATTCAAAATCACCAGGTGATTTTGCAAAAGTGCTTTTTTGCACATTTACTAGGTTCTATCAATTTAACAATCTTTCAACACATTGGAAAACAATATCATTGTTCGCGCGGCTACGGCTGCCGATACTCATTTTGCTGAAACTATCACCACGGAAATGGCCGAGTCGGCAAAGGCCCGCGGCACAGGCATTGCCAAGCGCTCACCTGACTATATCAAATTGAAAATGGAAGAGGGCAAAGCCGTCATTGCCGTTACACCCGACAATACGTGGGTCGGCTTTTGCTACATCGAAACGTGGGAACACGAAAAGTTTGTGGCCAACAGCGGACTCATTGTGTCACCTGCTTTTCGTAAATCAGGAGTGGCTACACTCATCAAACGCAAAGTATTTGAGCTTTCACGAAAGAAGTATCCGGATGCTAAAATCTTCGGATTGACAACCGGATTGGCCGTGATGAAAATCAACTCAGAGCTAGGCTACGAACCGGTGACGTATTCACAACTAACCACAGACGATCAGTTTTGGAAAGGCTGCCAGAGCTGTGTTAACTACGAAATTCTGATGAGCAAAAATCGCCAGAACTGTATGTGTACTGCCATGCTTTATGATCCAGAGGAAGTGGCGAAGAAAAAAGCAGAATTGGCACAAACAGTGGTGACACCCGAAGGAAATCTGGAGCACCACCGTAAGCGCGAATTTGCCGGTAACTTCAAGTTGTTCGAAAGATGGGTAGGCTTCAAACAATTTGTGCTGCTGAAAGGCTGGCGCAAAAAAGATGAAGGTGACACACGTGAAAAGAAAAATTCAATTTTAAGCCTATTTCTATTTTGGTAATGAAGAAAAAAGTTGTGCTGGCATTCAGTGGAGGTTTGGATACCTCGTACTGTGGAAAGTATTTGACCGATGATTTGGGTTATGAAGTGCACACCCTTACGGTGAATACCGGTGGCTTTGACGCTGCCGAACTCCAAGCGATTGAAAAACGTGCGCTGAGTTTAGGTGTGGCCTCGCACCGCACCATCGATGAAACCAAACGCTACTACGATCAGGTAATTAAGTATTTGATCTTTGGCAATGTGTTGAAGAACGCCACCTATCCGTTGAGCGTGAGTGCCGAGCGCATGTCGCAGGCGCTGGCGGTGGCGAACTACGCGAAGCAAATTGGTGCCGAAGCCGTAGCGCATGGCAGCACCGGAGCCGGAAATGATCAGGTGCGCTTTGATATGGTATTTCAAATTTTAGCACCCGGCATTGAAATCATCACGCCCATTCGTGATATGAAATTGAGCCGCGAAGCAGAAATTGAATACTTGAAATCGAAGGGCGTTGTTTACAATTTTGAGAAAGCGAAATACTCCATCAACAAAGGAATATGGGGCACGAGTGTGGGTGGCAAAGAAACACTTAACTCATTGGGACAATTGCCCGAAGAAGCATGGCCCACACCGGTAACGAAAACCGGAAGTGAAGAAATCCGAATTGGATACGAAAAAGGTGAACCCGTTTCGTTGAACGGAAAAAAATATGCGCACCCTACTGAAGTAATTCAACAGCTTCAAGCTATTGCTGCTCCTTACGGGATTGGCCGCGATATTCACGTGGGCGACACTATTATTGGAATCAAAGGCCGTGTAGGTTTTGAAGCCGCTGCACCTGTGTTGTTGTTGAAGGCACATCACGCACTAGAAAAACATGTGCTCACCAAATGGCAATTGAGTTGGAAAGATCAGCTGGCGCAATTCTATGGCAACTGGCTCCACGAAGGACAATACCTTGATCCGGTAATGCGAGACATTGAAAGCTTCCTAACCAGCACTCAGCAAAATTGTACGGGCGAAGTTTCTATTACGCTTCACCCCTATCGCTATCAAATCAATGGTATCGAATCCAATTTTGATTTGATGTCGGCTAAGTTTGGTAAGTATGGCGAAATGAATTTGGGCTGGAGCGGTGACGATGTGAAAGGCTTCACCAAAATATTTGGCAACCAGGTGGCGATTTACCATCAGGTGATGAATTCACAACCGGGTGAGAACTAATTCAACCATGACAAAAAAAATTCAGGCAGGAATTATTGGAGGAGCCGGCTACACTGGAGGAGAAACCGTGCGTTTGTTGCTGAACCATCCGCAGGTAGATCTGAAGTTTGTACAGAGTCGTAGCCAGGCAGGTAAGCCTCTCACTTCCATTCATGGAGATTTGGTAGGCGAAACGGAGTTAACTTTCAGCGCAGATTTTGATCAAGAAGTTGATGTGTTGTTTTTATGCCTGATTCACGGAGAAAGCAAAAAGCTATTGAGTGAAACTACGTTTCCCGCTACGACACACATCATTGATTTAGGAAATGATTTTCGTCTGGGCGATTCTGTTTCGGGCAGGGAGTTTGTGTATGGATTGCCAGAGTTTCAACGCGAAAAAATTAAAGGCGCTAAAAACATTGCCAACCCCGGTTGCTTTGCTACCGCGATTCAATTGGGATTGCTGCCATTGGCGAAAGAAGGGTTGTTAAAATCGGTACACACCACAGGCATTACGGGTTCTACCGGAGCCGGACAAAAATTACAAGACACCACACACTTTACGTGGCGTGCCAATAACATATCGCCTTACAAAACACTCACGCATCAACACTTAGGAGAAATCCACCAGACGTTGCGCTCGTTGCAACCTGCATTTGCCGACCATGTTCACTTCATCCCGTGGCGCGGTGATTTCACAAGAGGCATTTTTGTAACATCGGTATTGGAATCGAATCTGAGTTTAGAAGAGGCGAATGAACTTTACAAAGATTTCTATGCCACGCATCCGTTCACGCATGTAGCGGACAGCATGATCGACATGAAGCAAGTAGTGAATACCAACAAATGCCTGTTGTATTTGGAAAAAGTAGGCAACCAATTGGTCATCCACTCTGCGATTGATAATCTGGTAAAAGGTGCCAGCGGGCAGGCCATTCAAAATATGAATTTGATTTTTGGATTCGATGAAACCCTCGGGTTGAAACTGAAGCCAATCGTTTTTTAAACACATTTAAACAAACTAGAACTTGAAACTATTTGACGTATATCCGCTCTTTCCCATCGAACCTGTCAAGGCGCAAGGCTCTTGGTTGTGGGATAAAGAAGGCAAAAAATATCTTGATCTATACGGTGGTCATGCGGTCATCTCCATTGGGCACAACCATCCGCATTTTGTAGATGCACTCAAATCGCAGTTGGACAAAATCAGTTTTTACTCCAATAGCATTAAAAATGAATTGCAGGAAAAACTGGCGGAACATCTCGGCAGACTAAGCGGTTATCCCAATCACCAATTGTTTCTGTGCAACTCCGGTGCCGAAGCCAACGAAAATGCGTTGAAGCTCGCTTCGTTTGTTACCGGTCGTAAAAAAGTTATATCTTTTAAAAAGGCATTTCACGGTAGAACCTCTGGCGCTGTTGCCGCTACCGACAATCCTAAGATCGTTGCACCTTTCAATGCCGATCACGCTATTACATTTTTACCCTTCAATGATGCGGATGCATTCACGAAGGCGATCAACCACGAAGTTGCTGCCGTCATCATCGAAGGCATTCAAGGAGTTGGTGGAATCCACGTTCCTACGAATGAATTTCTACAATTGCTTTCTAAAAAATGTAAGGAAGTTGGTGCATTACTCATCTTAGATGAAGTTCAATCCGGCTATGGCCGCACTGGAAAATTCTTCGCGCATCAGTTTGCCAGCATCGAAGCCGATTTAATTACCATTGCAAAAGGAATGGGCAACGGTTTTCCGGTGGGTGGTGTGTTGATTCATCCTTCCATTCAACCGTGGAGTGGCATGTTGGGCACTACCTTTGGTGGAAACTATCTCGCCTGCGCTGCATCACTGGCTGTGTTAGAAGTTATCGAAAAAGAAAATCTGATGGCGAAGGCTCACCAATTGGGTGAGCAACTGATTGCGCAATTGAAATCGATGGATGCGATTGTCGATGTTCGCGGTCAAGGTTTGATGATTGGGTTTGATTTGCCCGATACTTTTGCCTCACTCCGAAAAGAACTGCTTTTCAAACACCATATCTTTACCGGCGAAGCGAAACCCAATACGGTACGCTTATTGCCATCACTCGCCATTTCGCAGGCAGAGATTGATCTCTTTTTAGAGGGACTTGTTCAAGAACTTAAACCCGTTTCTGTAGGATGAAGCAATTTTTATCATGCCACGATGCCGGCAACTTTCAATCGTTGATTGCGCAAGCGCTGGAGTTCAAAAAAGATCCATTGAAGGCCGTTCACTTGGGACAGGGAAAACGAATGGGTTTATTGTTTTTAAATCCCAGTATGCGCACGCGACTTAGTACGGAAATCGCTGCAAAAAATCTAGGCATGGATGTGATCGTTTTTAATGTGGGTCAGGACGGATGGGCATTTGAATTTGAAGACGAAGCTATCATGAGCGGCACCACCGTAGAACACGTGAAAGACGCAGCGCCAATCTTAGGCAAATATTTTGATGTACTCGGCATTCGCACGTTCCCTTCGCTGAAAAACAAACAAGACGATTACAGCGAATTGTACATCAATCAGTTTATCAAATATGCCGGAGTGCCCGTGGTGAGTTTAGAAAGCGCCACCCTCCACCCGTTGCAAAGTCTGGCCGATCTAATCACCATCAACGAAAACTTTACCGAGAAACGAAAACCCAAAATCGTTTTGACGTGGGCACCCCATGTAAAAGCATTACCGCAATGTGTAGCCAACAGTTTCTCACAGTGGATCACCGCCTGGGGTGGTGCCGATTTTACCATCGCGCACCCGGAAGACTATGAACTCGATCCACAGTTTACCAAAGGGGCCACCATCACGCACAATCAAGATGAAGCGTTGCGCGATGCTGATTTTATTTACGTGAAGAACTGGAGTACCTATCAAGACTACGGCAAAATTTATTGCAACGATCCGGAATGGATGTTGACGACCGAAAAAATTGCCACAACTAATAATGCTAAAGTGATGCATTGTTTGCCTGTGCGTAGGAATGTGGAGTTGAGTGATGAAATACTCGACAGCACCTCGAGTATAGTAACGCAGCAAGCGGTGAACCGGATTTGGGCCGCACAGGCGGTGCTGGCAGAGCTATTAAAAAAGTAATTAACTACGGGTATGAACAAATTGTACATTATCAAGATTGGAGGCAATGTGTTGGATGATGAAAAATCGTTGCAACACTTTCTGAAAGATTTCGCTTCCATTCAAGCACCTAAAATTCTGATTCACGGAGGCGGAAAGATTGCCACCAAATTAGGCGAGCAGTTAGGTATTAAAAGCAATTATATCAAAGGCAGACGCATTACTGATGCCCCCACACTGGATCTGGTGACGATGGTCTATGGCGGATTGGTAAACAAACAAATCGTGGCACAATTGCAGGCCCATCATTGCAATGCGATTGGTTTAACCGGTGCCGATGGAAACCTGATCAAAGCCACCAAACGCCCTGTGGGTGAAGTGGATTTTGGTTTTGTAGGCGACATTACTCCGGATAGCGTAAACTCTACACTATTGTACTTTTTGTTGAAACAAAATGTCATTCCGGTATTTGCACCACTCACTCATGCCAATGGATCAATGCTCAATACCAATGCAGATACGATTGCTTCCGTGCTGGCAATAGCCTTAAGTAAGCATTTTGACACGCGACTCATTTTCTGCTTTGAAAAAACAGGCGTGCTGGCCGATGTGACGAAGGAAGATTCAGTCATCACTTCATTGAATAAAACATCGTATGAAGAGTTGTTAAAGAAAGGTGCTTTTCACGATGGCATTTTGCCTAAATTAGAAAATGCGTTTCAAGCGATTCAATCGGGCGTGAAAGAAGTGTTGATTGGTGAACATACCCACTTGCTCGCGAACACGGGCTACGAGACAAAAGGCACCCTAATTACACTGTAGTGAAAGAACACCTTGCCCCTATTGCGATCGACTTGCTGCAACAGTTGATCAGTATTCCGTCCTTCAGCAAAGAAGAAGATAAAACAGCGGGCTTGCTAATGGGCTTCTTCCATTACCATGGAATGAAGGCCGAGCGGAAAGGAAATAATGTTTGGGCGGTGAATCGTTTCTTTGACAAGGCGAAGCCCACGATTTTACTCAACTCACACCACGACACGGTGAAGCCCAATCCCGGTTACACACGCGATCCATTTGCCGGAGTCATTGAGAATGGCAAGCTGTTTGGCTTGGGGAGCAATGATGCAGGCGGTCCGCTTGTCTCATTGATTGCAACTTTTTTCTATTTCTACGATCGCCCCAATCTTCCTTACAACTTAGTGATGACTGCAACAGCTGAAGAAGAAATCTCCGGCACGGGTGGCGTTGAAATGATATGGAATGATCTACCGAAAATAGATTTTGCCATTGTGGGTGAACCCACGCTTACGCAAATCGCGCGCGCAGAGAAAGGATTACTCGTGTTGGATTGTGTGAGCGAAGGCAAAGCCGGACACGCAGCGCGTGAAGAAGGTGTGAATGCCATTTATAAAGCATTGGAAGACATTCAGTGGTTTCGTAGTTATGAGTTTCCAAAAATTTCAGAGACGCTGGGCAAAGTGAAGATGAGTGTTACCGTCATTCATGCCGGACAAGCACATAATCAGGTGCCACCGGAATGCAAGTTTACGGTGGACATTCGTGTAACTGATTGCTACACACTGGAAGAAATTCTGGAGACAGTTCAACAAAATGTTCGTTGTCAGGTAACGCCACGCTCGTTGCGTTTGCGGCCTTCGGGAATAGCCAATGATCATCCTTTGATGAAAGTGGCTGAGAAACTGAAAATTCAAACATACGGCTCTCCTACTACTTCTGATCAGGCGTTGATCCCAGTTCCTTCTATCAAAATGGGACCTGGTGATTCAGCCCGCTCACACAGTGCCGATGAGTTTATCTATGTGGATGAAATTGAAAAAGGGATTGAATCGTATATAGCAGTACTCGATAGTTTGATGAAGGGATAGTTATCGGTTACAAGTTACATGTTTCTAGTTTCTAGTTGCCAGTTGCCAGTTGCTGGTGGCGAGATACAGTTACAGGTTGCCGTTGCTGGTCTCATGTTGCTGGTAGCGGTGAGCAGGTATAAATTACTTGTTAGATGTTCTTTTAAATGTTAAAATTTTAATTGCGTGAAAAGTTATAGAGACCTAGAGATTTATACCGAGTCAAAAAAACTCGCCATTGAAGTACATAAAATGACCATGCAGCTTCCAAAGTTTGAATTGTATGAAGAAGGTGGGCAAATTAGAAGAAGTTCGAAGTCGGTTACAGCAATGATTGTAGAAGGTTATGCACGAGGTAGATATAAATCCGATTTCATAAAGTATTTGGTGTATTCTCAATCCGAGTGTGATGAAACCATCGTTCATCTTGAATTTTTATTTGAAACCGGATCACTGACTGATCAAAAGAAATATGACGATTTGAGTAATCAGTATAGTGTGCTCAGCAAAAAGATTAACAAGTTTACTCAATGGGTTGAAGACAACTGGAACGATCCCAAAAACTAGAAACTAGAAACTAGAAACTAGAAACCAGCAACCAGAAACTAGCAACCAGCAACCAGTAACCAGTAACCAGCAACCAGAAACCAGCAACCCCCATGAACCACCGCGTCAAAATTGTAAACACCGAGATTCTATCGAACAACTGGTACACTTTAAAAAAAGTAACTTTCGATTATCAACATCAGAATGGTACTTGGATTCAGCAAAGTCGGGAGGCGTATGATCGTGGGAATGGAGCTACTATTTTACTTTACAATCTAACTCAGAAAACGATCCTTCTCACAGAGCAATTCAGACTGCCCACCTACATCAATGGAAACGCCACTGGCATGTTGTTGGAGGCCTGTGCCGGGCTCTTAGATTTAGATAATCCCGAAGATTGCATTCGCAGAGAGACCGAAGAAGAAACAGGTTATCAAATCAAAGAAGTCAAAAAGATATTTGAAGCATACATGTCGCCCGGATCGGTGACTGAAATTCTGCATTTCTTTGTAGCGGAGTATTCGCCTGGCATGAAAGTATCATCGGGCGGTGGTGTAGATATCCATGAAGATATTACGGTGATCGAGTTGCCTTTCGCGAAAGCGGTAGACATGGTGGCTTCAGGAGAAATTCGCGATGGTAAAACCATCCTCCTGATTCAGTATCTTCAAATAAATTTTCCTTCACTCATAAAATAGATTATGAAGCTTTGGCAAAAAAATACAGACTCGAGCAAGGAAGTGACCCGCTTCACGGTGGGCAAAGACCGCGAAATGGATCTTTACTTAGCATCGTTTGATGTGCTGGGTTCGCTCGCACACATTCGTATGTTAGAGTCCATTCATCTTTTAACCAAAGAAGAATTGGACTTGCTTTCTGCTGAGCTTAAAAATATCTACACCCAAATCGAGCAGGGTAATTTTAAGATGGAGGAAGAAGTGGAAGACATTCACTCGCAAGTGGAATGGATGCTGACGAAAAAACTAGGGGATGTTGGTAAGAAAATTCACAGCGGGCGCTCGCGCAACGATCAGGTGTTGGTCGATGTGAAGTTATTTCTACGAAGTGAAATTTTAGAGTTAGCTCCACAAATCCAGCGTGTTTTTCAATTACTCCTTCAACAAAGTAATCGATTCAAGGATCATTTGTTGCCTGGTTATACCCATTTACAACTCGCGATGCCATCTTCATTTGGTTTGTGGCTTGGCGCTTATGCTGAAAGCTTATCCGATGACTTGATTACCTTGGAAGCTGCCTATCGGGTGGTGAACAAAAACCCACTGGGATCAGCGGCCGGTTATGGCTCATCGTTTCCGCTCAATCGCACACTCACCACGCAGTTGTTGGGCTTTGATGATCTCAACTACAATGTAGTGTATGCCCAAATGGGACGCGGCAAAGCCGAACGCATCGTAGCGCAGGCCATCAGCAACGTGGCAGCTACATTGGGCAAGCTCGCCATGGATGCGTGTTTGTATCTCAACCAGAATTTTGGATTCATTCGCTTTCCGGAAAATCTGACTACCGGATCGAGTATCATGCCGCATAAAAAAAACCCGGATGTGTTTGAGTTGATTCGGGCCAAATGCAACGGAATCATAAGTTTGCCGAACGAGATTGCACTACTCACCACCAACTTGCCTTCGGGGTATCACCGCGATTTGCAACTACTCAAAGAAAAACTCTTTCCGGCTTTACAAACTCTTCGTGATTGTTTAGAGATGACCCAGCTGATGATCTCACATTTGCAAGTGGAAGAAAATATTCTCCAGAATGAAAAGTACCGCTACCTCTTCAGTGTAGAAGAAGTAAACAAACTTGTATTAAGTGGTGTGCCCTTCCGCGATGCGTACAAAAAAATCGGGAGTGCTATTGAAAATGGCACGTTCACTTATTCTACTAGCATTCACCATACGCATGAGGGAAGCATTGGGAACTTATGCCATGCGGAAATTGAAAAGGGCTTCAGCGCGGTCTATGAAAAATTTAATTTTCAGAAAGTAGAAAATGCAATTGCGGAGTTGCTGAGGTAATTAGGGGCTGGTGGGGGATAATCGATACGGGATATTGGATACTAGATGCTGGATACGCGATACTGGATACGCGATGCTGGTGTCAGACGGCTATGTGGTTTAGCAACATGCCATCCGACACCTATACACTACGTTTGGTTTAGTCGAGAAGATTCCTAGCCCGCAAAGGCATGCTTAAAATTCCACTTATTCCTTCTCTTGTGTAGAAGGCAAGGATGAGGTATCAAAAAGGGTTTTAAGAAAGGCCTTTAACCGTCCTTGCCCTGCCGAGGCACGAGGCATCTTTATAATAATTTCACTGAGTAACACCGAGTAACACAAAGTTGCACAGAGGATTTTCTTCTTTGTGTACCTCTGCGGTTCTCTGTGAAGCTTTGTGGAATGAAGGCAGTTAGGCGTCTGACACCTTGGAGGTGTCGTGACGCCATCACCCTTATCTTGCCGAGGCACGAGGCATCTTTATAATGATTTCACTGAGTAACACCGAGTAACACAAAGTTGCACAGAGGGTTTTCTTCTTTGTGTACCTCTGCGGTTCTCTTTGAAGCTTTGTGGAATGCAGGCAGTTAGGCGTCTGACACCTTGGAGGTGTCGTGACGCCATCAGCCTTATCTTGCCGAGGCACGAGGCATCTTTGGTACTTGTGAAGATTCAGAAGATTTTTCGTACCTCAGATTGAAAGTGCTAGGCTGCCCAAAACTTACTCTCTTATTTACAAGGTGCGGGCTATACATGTCATTTCCTACCGGAATCATGTCAAAATGATTGTTTACTCGGAATGACAGAATGGATTAATGAATGCGATCGGCGCGTGGAGCAAGGTTCGTCATGATTTCTCCTTCCTGACGGAGTAATTCACGCCATCGGACTTCCACTTTTTCAGGATCACAATATTCTTTGGCCAAAGCCAAAAAATTTTTATAGTGGCCTGCTTCGGATACCATCAACTCATAATAAAATTTACTGAGTTCTTCATCGCCAATTTCTTTCCACAATAAACGAAACCGTTCGCAACTCCGCGCTTCAATCAACGCACAGATCAATAGTTTCTCCAGCAACTGTTGCTCACGGTTGCCCCCTTTGCGAATGGCTTTGTTCAACTCGTCCACATACTCATCTTTGCGCTGAAAGCCCAATTTGTAGCCACGCTTTTTCAATTCCTCCAACACGCGCTCAAAATGTGCCCACTCCTCGGCCACTACGGGCGTGAGTACTTCCACTAACTTCTCCTTATCCGGAAATTGAAGAATGAGAGAAATACAGGCAGAGGCCGCCTTCTGTTCGCAATAGGCGTGATCAACTAAGATATCTTCAATGTGTAGCTCAGCGATATTCACCCAGCGCGGGTCCGTGGGCAGTGTCAGGCCCAACACATGCTTTTCCATACGTCAGTCAAAAAGAGGAATCTCAAAACCAAAATCAATTACGTTGCCTACACCCGGATATCCGTAGGTGAGTAAGTAGCCGGTGCCCGTAAATGCCTGCGCGGTATTGTGGTATTTCAAAAACAATCTGCCTTTCTTGATGCGTGCATTCAAAAAAACATCAGCTACCGGAAAGCCTTTGATCGTTTTCGCATTTTGCAAATAGTACGATTGAACGTCGGGGGCGTAGCCATACGCTTTGTAATCGGATTTGTAGTGAACATCTACACCCAACTCTAACTGCAATGCCTTATTAAAGAAAAAGTTTTGGTACGCCAACTGGGCATTCACAAACAATTCCGGAATGCGCATGATGTCATCGTCGTTCTTCCACAACTGTGTGTAAATGGCATTGGATGAAAGTGTAAAGTTTCGGAGGAACCGCAGCGAAAGTCGTATTTCGGGAGAAAAAATCTGCTGGTTGCCGGAAGATTGTTTGGAGATGATGCCATCTTGAAACTCGGTAAAATAAATGGCATTGCTGAGAATGGTATATGTAACGCCCGGACTAAAACTAAAGCCCCTTGTTTTCACTTTGATGAAGCCGTTCAGTTGATTGGAAAACGTGTTCTCGAAATTATTTCTCCAGTAGTTATGACTTCCTCGGTATGCGCGTTGCAAATACCCCGGCTTGGCCAGCGCACTAACGATGCCCGCATCCAACCACGGTGTCGATAGCGTGCCCTCGATCTTGTAGTTGCCATCGAGCAACAACTCCGCTGCGCCACGAAGTTCACTGAGTGAATCAAAACGCAAAGCCATTCGTCCGCCCACATAGTGCTCATTTAAACTACTATTGGCACGTGGATCAAAATCCTGTAGGTTGGGAATAGTGTTTTTAACCGATCGCAGTTTGTAATAAAAATTATAAAACAAGAAAGCAGCATTTCCCTTCACGCCCACCTCGTTTTGAAACGTTTGGAAGGTGGCCTCATCGGCTGCGGTACCACCAATGATCGTTTGTTTGAAATAACCGGATTGCAAGTCAGTGGTCTCCATTCGGAAAAAGTTAGAGCGCGTGAGGTAATCCAGCGTTTGATAAATCTGAAATGGCTTCGCCAACTGATAGCGGTGGTGGAAGTGCAAATTATGACGCAAGTCTTCCGATTCTGCCGTGGTTAAATTGGGCAGCGCGTTGGCATCGAAGAACGCACTGAAGGTACTGTTGGTGGGAAGTGCCACGCCTCCGTTTTCTTTGATCCGATGCCGGATTCGGCGATAATTGAAAGCAAGGAAATACTTTTCTTTCTTCGACCGATAGGTGGTGAAGAAATCATAGTAGTGGCTTATCGTTTGGCGATCGGCAAACTTTCGTTGAATCTGTTTATCGGCCAGGATGGGGCGGTAGTTAAAACCAAAATTCCATCGCGCGTTGATGTTGCGGGTAAACTCGATGTGTGTGGTTGCCCGTCCGTTGCCGGCCCACACCACATACAATCGTGTAAAAGGTGATTTGGTATCGTAGTAGCGTGGCTCTTTGGTATCGTAGTAGGGATCATACGCTGTGAAACCCGGCATGGCACCGATTTGTGTGGATACCATCGGAAACACGGGATTCAGTGCTGTGCCTATATTTCCTAAATCCTGGTACCTGTTCTCCAATTTCTGCATGGGCGTCCATTGGTGAAAATTATGGATGCTTGTATCGAGTGGTTGAAAATTCTTCTTGTTAAAAAACATTTCGCCTTCGCTAGACCAGAGAGTGGTTTTGGGACCGTAAACGTTTTTGGATGAGTCGTTGATGATTTTGGAATACATCCGCTTTTTTGTCTGCCCCGTAGGCGCAGCCGCCGACGGCTTAAGTACCTTGCGCTTCACCACCGTAGAATCTTTTTTCCCCTGGGCGAATCCCTGTTGCGCCACGAGTATGACGAGGAATAGAAAAAGAAAAGGCTTTTTAAAAATCACGCGCAAAAGTAGCAATTGTTATTCTTCCAAAAGATTTTGTTTCAGTTCGGCCAACCGGCTTTCAACCAATCGGGCAATCATAGCATCAAATTCCGAACCATTTTTTATGAAGGCAGTCTGGATGGGCAGATAAAACCACAAAGCCGGCAACATTTGAGATTCAAATTGTGGCGCGATCAGCTTCACCATATCCTTTTCGGTTGTCAAAATGGAAACGGTGCCATTTGCTCGTGCGAAATTTTGAATCGTTTCAACATCCGCTAAAGTATATTCATGGTGATCGCCAAATTGAAAGTGTCGAACCAATTGATAGTGTGACGACACATACTCTTGCAAATACGAACTGGTCGCAATGCCTGTCACTAATACAATCCGCTTCGCTACAGTGTTTCCTTCCTGAAAAGGTTGTGGCTCCATGTACGTCAATCCACTGAAGAACACCGGTTTATCGCCTGCATATTTTTTCACTTCGTCTTCATTCAATTTTTGTTGCGGTGAGCACTTAGTAATGATAATCGCATCGGCACGTTTCGCACCGTTTCTACTTTCGCGCAAGCGGCCCATCGGTAAAACATGGTCGGTATAAAATGGCTTGCTGGCATCGGTTAACAAAATGGAAAACTGCGGCACCACCGAGCGGTGTTGAAACGCATCGTCCAACAAAATTACCTGCGGCTCGTTCGGTTCGTTCAGCAACGTCGGAATTGCCAATGCCCTCTCTTCACCTACCGCCACCATTACTTCGCGACCAAACTTTCGGTAATACTGATAAGGTTCATCGCCTAATGTGGTGGCATCGTCGGCATCTGTCGCCAACCGAAATCCTTTGGTCTTGCGGCCATAGCCCCTGCTGAGGATGGCCACTGAATACCGATCTTTCAACAAGCGCACCAGGTATTCTATCATCGGGGTTTTGCCCGAGCCGCCCACATTGAGGTTGCCCACGCTGATGATCACACTCTCAAACGAAAACGAAGGCTTGTGGCCAATGTCATACAAATGATTGCGCAGACGAGTTGCCAAATTATAAAGCCCTGCCAGCGGCCAGAGTAATACTTTTAGAAGAGACATAAGCAGTGCCGTATTCTTTCACTAATTTTAAACCCAAATTACGAATTAAGAAACAAGTTGATCAAATGACTGACGAATCCTTCGGATGGCCAGGGCTTAACCTTGAAAAACTGACGGTACTATCAGATTCGTCAAAAGTTAAAATTCAAAAATAAGCAAACAATGGCAACGACCACGATAAAAGAAGTAGCCAACTTTTTAGAATCCATCGCCCCGAAGGCCTATCAGGAAAGTTATGACAACAGCGGCTTGCTGACCGGCGAACCCACCGCGGTGGTGAAGGGCGTTTTGGTGAGTCTCGATTGCACCGAAGCCGTAGTGGATGAAGCCATCGCTAAAAATTGCAACCTGATTGTGGCGCATCATCCGATCATCTTCAAAGGGCTGAAGAAGTTAACCGGCCAAAATTACATTGAGCGCACCATCATCAAAGCCATCAAAAATGATATTGCCATCTATGCCATTCATACGAACTTGGATAATGTGCATACAGGCGTGAACAAACGAATTGCGGAAAAGATCGGGTTGACCCAATGCCGCATTTTGCAACCCAAAGCCAATACCTTAATGAAGTTGACGACTTTCGTTCCACCGGAAGCCAAAGATCAAGTGCTGAGTGCGTTACACAACAGTGGTGCCGGTCAAATCGGCGAATACAAAAATTGCGGTTTTGAAGTGATGGGCGAAGGCACCTTTCAACCCAGCGAAAATGCCAACCCTACCATTGGCACACAAGGCAAGAAAGAAACGGTGCGCGAAGCCCGCATCGAAGTGCTTTTTCCGGAGCACCTTAAAAGTAAAATCGTAACCGCATTACAGGCGGCCCATCCATACGAGGAAGTGGCCTACTACCTCCACCGTCTCGAGAACGAAAATCAGGCGGTGGGCGCAGGTATGGTAGGCTTGCTGCCCGAGCCCATGGAACTAATCGACTTCTTACAGGGTTTGAAAGTACGCATGAACATTTCTACGATCCGATACACCGCACCCATTGGCAGAAAAATTCAACGCGTAGCGGTCTGTGGCGGCTCTGGAAGTTTTCTGTTGCCGACAGCCATTGCAGCACAGGCTGATGTGTACGTGTCAGCCGACTTCAAATACCACGAATTCTTTGATGCCGAAGGTAAAATTGTGATCGCTGACATAGGCCATTTTGAAAGCGAACAATTCACAAAAGACCTGCTTTCGGAGGTTTTAAAGGAAAAATTTACTACGTTTGCAACCACTTTTTCAACGACTAACACAAATCCAATAAGCTATTTATAAGTAATGGAAAACCAAACAGTTACACAAAAACTTGAAGCACTTGTAAAACTTCAATCCATCGATTCAAAATTAGACGAACTTAAAAAGCTGAGAGGCGATCTTCCCGATGAAGTTCAGGATTTGGAAGATGAAATGGAAGGCTACAAAACCCGTTTAGGACGCTTTGAGGGTGAAATGAAGGAACTGGAGGAGAATATCAAAAAGAACAAAGAAGGCATTAAAGAAGCTGAAAAGCTGATCAAAAAATACAACGAACAACAAAAGAACGTAAAGAACAACCGCGAGTTTGATGCCATCACCAAAGAGGTAGAACTGCAAGAGTTGGAAGTTCAGATTTGCGAAAAGAAAATCAAAGAAGCCAAAGAAAAGATCGAAGCGAAGAAAGCCGAAATCAATTCCATCGAAGCTATCATCAAAGACCGCAATCAAGATTTAGATAACAAGAAGGGCGAATTGCAGGATATTTTGACTGAAAGCCAGGAAGAAGAAAAACGCCTGTTGAGCGAACGGGAAAAGGCGGTGAAGAAAATTGATGACAAGATGTTGAAGCACTACGATCGCTTGCGTAAGAGCTTGAGCAACGGATTGGCCGTAGTGCGTGTGGTACGCGGTGCAGCCGAAGGTTGTAACATCATCATCCCTCCGCAAAAAATTGCTGAGATCAGAGAGAAAAAGAAAATTGTTATTGACGAGCACTCGGGCCGTATTTTGGCAGATGTAGACTTAGGCTCTATGGAAGAAGAACCAAAAGCTAAGAAAGCAGCACCTGTAAAACGAGCCACTAAAAAAGTTGCGTAGTCAGTTGTCAATATCTCCCACCAAAAAAGCAGGCCTTCTAGCCTGTTTTTTTTTCGTGTTTCACAGCGTTGTTGCCATCGATAAAATCTGGCAATTCAGCCCTGAAATGCAGAAAGCCTATCAGTTGGTCCTAAACCTTCAGCCTGAGTTGGCTTTGGCGCAATTGAATAAAATAACGGCCAAGAGCGATGAGTTGCACAAGATGTATGTGCTGAGTCTCAACGAAACCATCGACATTCTGGTAACAGAAGACCCCAAACGGCTGGAACAATTTGAAGCGAACTATAAAATCCGTCAGGATTATTTAGACAATCTCCCCACCAGCCCGGAAGTATTGTTTTTGCAAGCCGAATTGAATTTGCAGCGCGGATTTAATCTATTGAACACCGGGCAAGAGTTCAACGCCGTGTTCGCCATTCGCAGAGCGTATAACATGGTACAAGAGTGTCAGAAAAAGTATCCTGATTTTGTGCCCATAAAAAAAACAGCCGGTGTCATTCAGGTGATGGTGGGATCAGTACCGGACAAGTATGCCTGGTTTATGGGACTGCTCGGTATGAAAGGGCAAGTGGCAGCGGGGCAAAAATTGCTTTCAGAGCTGCGCCTATCGAAGTCATCGCTGAGTTTAGAAGCCACCATTCTTTTTTTCACGGTAAAGGGATTTATCAACCAGCATTTTGCGGAAGCCGCTCAAGGCATGAAAGATTGTTTGAAAGAGCAACCCAACAATCGATTGGTGTTGTTCATCGCCATCAACATGCTGATGAAAGATTCGCAGGCTGAAAATGCGTTGGAGTTATTCGCCATTCTCGATAAACAAAATCAGGGCCTCCCCTTGTACTATGTTGAATACCTCCACGGTGATGCGCTCTTACAAAAAGGTGAATACCAAAAAGCCATTCCTTATTATCAAAAATTTCAGAAAGGATATCGCAGTATTAGCTACGTGAAAGATTCTTATTATAAAATTTCGCTGTGCTACTGGCTGATGAATGATGAAGTACAGGCCAAAGCCAACTTCGAAAAAGCCAAAGTAATGGGCAAAGACAATGCTGAACCGGACAAGCATGCGGCCAAACAATTAGAAGAGGGAAAACTACCCAATGCCAAAATTTTAAAAGTACGTCTGTTGACGGATGGTGGTTACTATCCGGAAGCAACCAGTGCTTTGCAAGCCATCACACTGGCTGAATTGAAGAACCCGAAAGATCAGGCGGAATTTTATTATCGTAAAGCACGACTCGCTCACAAACTAAAGGATGTGGCTGCTGCGAAAGGTTTCTACCTTCAAACTATTCAATTAACGAAAGATAATCCGTGGTACTTTGGAGCTAGTTCTGCTTTGCAATTAGGATATCTGGCGCAAGAACAAAAAGATTACGTCAATGCGCGGAAGTATTTTGAGATGGCAATGAGCTACAAAAAACACGAATACAAGTCCAGCATTGATGCGAAGGCGAAGGCTGGGTTAGAGCAAATCAAATCCGTTAAGAGCTAGTTGCCACCTTCGCAAGTTTCTCTTTCTTCCTAGCAACTTCATATAGCAGGCCAAGGTGCTCAATATCATTGTGCTTTTTGATGGTAAACATCGAACCCGTGTAGTCGAGTTGATAGAGGCACAAATTCTGATGCTCAAACATATCCATACTCTTGAGCGGGTAGTTTAACAACACACAGAGAATGATTCGAAGGGCCCGGCCATGCATGCAAATCAATACATTTTTTTCATCCGTCTTGGATAGGATGTAGTCCAGCGCCACACGTTGACGAGCTACCACATCTTCAGGGCTTTCGCCACCTTGAATACGCTGGGCTGTATTGCCGGATTGCCATTGGTTTAGCATCCAATGATAATACGCATCTTCTTCGGGCGTGATTTTCTGACCTTCGTTGGTTCCCCAGCTGATCTCGTTGAGGCCTTCCATCTTTTCAAATGGAATTCCCATCGAGATAAAATCGTGTACCGACTCAGCCGTACGCTTTAATTTCGAGATGTAGATTTTGTCGAATGGCACGGAGCGATAGGTTTCGAAGAAAGCCTTTGCTTGCAGTTGACCGATGTCATTCAGCGATGAATCTACGCCACTTCCCTGCACAATGCCTTTCAGGTTGAAATCCGTTTGGCCGTGGCGAATGATATATATTTTTTTGGTGGTCAATTTCTATTAATTTGCCTGCTTTGTAATCGGGCGCAAAAATAAGGAAATACTTCTATCCACCATCATTATGAAATTGTTCCCTCCGGGCCTTACGCTCGATTTAATCAACAAAATGTCGGGCAACACCATGGTGTCGCATCTGGGCATCGAATTCACACAGATCGGCGATGATTTTATAGAAGCAAAAATGCCAGTCGATCATCGAACCCATCAGCCAGCTGGTTTGTTACATGGAGGAGCTTCGGTTGCGTTGGCTGAAACGATGGGTAGCGTGGGTGCCACCTGTTGCATTGACAGCACGAAACAACATTGTGTGGGGCTGGAAATCAATGCCAATCACATCAAATCAGTCCGCACCGGGCATGTGATCGGTGTGGCCAGACCGATTCACATTGGCAAGAAAACGCAGGTGTGGGAAATTAAGATTACGAACGAACAACTTGAGCTGGTTTGTGTTAGCCGAATAACGATGGCCGTATTAGATAAAAAATAGATGGAGATAGCGGAAGGCAGGCGATTTGTGAATGAGGCAGAAGCCATTCAAAGTATATTGGCCGATTGCTTGACCGAAGGTGGTGCTTTTTCGCTTTGGCGTATGCCGAATGCCACTGAGAGTGTTCTTTTCATCAATCAGCAGGGTGTAAACGAAGTAGATGAGGTTTCGCTGGAAGAATCGGAGCCGGGCTTTGTGTTTTCACCCTTTTTTCCGAATCAGAAAAAGATCTTTCTCAAAGCTGATCTGATTTTCAAATTCAAAAATGGAGAAGTGGCTCAAGATGTCGTTCATGGAAGCAGCGCGTCGTACTCCATTCCCGATCACGCGATTGAAAAGAAAGTTCGCTATCACATCAAGTCAGCCGAAGCGGGCACTGCTCACTCGTATCAGGATATTGTAGCCACGTGCATTGAGGAAATTGAAAAAGGAACGTTCGAAAAAATTGTTCCTTCACGATACAAAGAAGTGAAGCTGCACACACCACTGGATTGTGTGAACACCTTTCTGACGCTTAGCACGAAACATCCTTCCGCTTTTGTCTCTGTTTTTTCTTCGGCACAAACCGGAACGTGGTGTGGAGCTACACCTGAATTGCTGGTGAGTGTAGACCGTGAATCCAAATTCAGAACGCATGCACTTGCGGGAACTCTCCCCTACTCACCTGAGATAAATCTGAAGTCGGTAGCGTGGACGCAAAAAGAAATTGAAGAGCAAGCATTGGTATGTCGTTACATCATCAACTGCTTTAAAAAAATTCGCGTGCGCGAATACCAGGAGTACGGACCAAAAACCATTGTAGCCGGAAATGTAATGCACCTGAAAACCGATTACATGGTGGACATGAAGGAAGTGAACTTCCCGCAACTTGGATCGGTGATGTTGAAGCTGTTGCACCCCACCTCTGCCGTGTGTGGTATGCCATTGGATGCAGCCATCGCTTTTCTTGAAGCGAACGAAGGGTATGCCCGCGAGTATTACAGCGGGTTTTTAGGGCCGGTTAACTTTCAACAAGAGAGTTTTCTATTTGTAAACCTACGCTGTATGCAAGTGTTGGAAAATGCTGTGCGTTTGTATGCCGGTGCCGGTGTCACCATCGACTCCATCCCTGAAAAGGAATGGGAAGAAACCGAAATGAAAATGAAAAATATGATGGGTGTAATCGAATCTGCATGACGCGCCTACAACCCATTTACGATATTGCTCCACTTTGTGCCGAGCACGGACTGACGGATGTAATTCTTTGTCCCGGCTCGCGTTGCGCGCCACTCACCGTAGCCTTCGCACGCCATCCTGCCATCACTACCCGCACGATCAGTGATGAACGCAGTGCCGCTTTCATCGCGTTAGGTATTGCGCAGCAAAAGCAACAACCGACTGTTTTGGTTTGCACTTCAGGTTCTGCTGCTTACAATTTTGCACCCGCTGTGGCGGAAGCATTTTATCAGGAAGTGCCGCTGCTGATCTTTACAGCTGATCGTCCGAAAGAATGGATTGACCAATGGGACGGGCAAACCATTCAGCAAAACGGACTCTTTGGAGCGCACGTAAAAAAATCATTTACGCTTCCCGAAGATTACGATCATCCCGATTCAGTGTGGTACATCCAACGCGTGGTGAACGAAGCCATTCATTTGTCGCGCAGCTTTCCACAAGGACCGGTACACGTCAACGTTCCATTGCGTGAACCACTCTATCCGGCAAAAGGAGAGCAGATCAATTATTCCACTCCACACGTCATTACTGAGAAAGAAACCATTCCCTCATTATCTCCAACCGAAAAGGAAGAGATACTAGCATCCCTAAAAAAATACACCAAGGTGTTGGTGGTAGCAGGACATCAAGAATACAATGACGGCTTGCACAAAGTGGCCGATCGCTTTTCAAAAAAGTTTCATGCACCCATCATCGGAGATGTTATTTCCAACTTTCATGGTTTAGAAAATACCATTCGCTTCAGCGAATTGATTGTTGGCAAAGCCAATGCGTCTGTGCTTACTTCATTGCAACCTGAGTTGCTGATCACGATTGGCAACTCAGTGATTTCAAAAAGTTTGAAGCTCTACTTGCGCAAACACAAAGCCGTTGAGCACTGGCACATACAACCTGCCTCACGAGTGCCCGATCCATTCCAGTCGGTGAGTAAAATCATTCGCACCACTCCCAAGCAGTTTTTTGAAGAGCTAGTTATAGATAAGTTGGAATCTGATTTTGCTTCTCAAAAGAAAGAAAACTACTACAGCCTGTGGCAAGCTGAAGAACATCGGGTGCAGCGGGTGCATGAAAACTATTTCAAGCAAGTCGATTTTCATGAGCTGAGCGTCATTCAGCAATTGATACACGCCTTGCCCATACGTTGCAATTTGCATTTGTCGAATAGCATGGCCGTGCGCTATGCGAATTTGATTGGCTTAACATCACAACAAAAAGGCGTACACGTTTTTGCGAATCGCGGCACCAGTGGTATTGATGGATGTACTAGCACTGCCGTTGGAAATGCACTCGTATCAGATATACCTACGATTTTGATTACGGGTGACATGGCGTTCTTCTACGATCGCAATGCGTTCTGGCACAACTATCCTGTTCCGAATCTGCATGTAGTGGTGGTGAACAACCACGGAGGCATCATCTTTGGAATGATTGATGGCCCCAGCCATATTGCGGAAGCTGAAGAGTATTTTATCACGCAACAAAAACTAACCGCTAAAAATCTGGCCGATGAGTTTGGCTTTGAATTCACCTTACTGGATTCGGGCAAGAAAACAAAAAATGCGCTGAAGGACTTTTTTGAATTTGGAAGCAAGACCAAAATCCTTGAATTGCACAGCGACAAGAAATCAGCACAGGAAGCATACACACAATTTAATTCACAAATCAAAAAAGGATATGACGCTTAAGTACGATTGGAAACCTGTTAAAGAATACAAGGAAATTTTATTTCACAAATACAACGGCATTGCTCGCATCAGCATCAACCGTCCGCGTGTACATAACGCGTTCACACCACTCACGGTGACAGAAATGATTGATGCCATGTATCATTGCCGTGAAGATCAGGAAGTAGGTGTGATCATTTTAACCGGTGAAGGTGGCAAAGCATTTTGCAGCGGCGGTGATCAGAGTGTGCGCGGTCACGGAGGCTATGTAGGACAGGACACCGTTCCCCGTTTGAACGTGCTTGATCTGCAAAAAATAATTCGGTCTATCTCCAAGCCTGTAATTGCCGCTGTAGCGGGATGGGCCATCGGTGGTGGTCATGTGTTGCACGTGGTGTGCGACTTAACGATTGCTGCGGACAACGCACGCTTCGGACAAACCGGACCGATCGTTGGTAGTTTCGATGGTGGCTTTGGTGCTTCATATCTCGCGCGCATCGTCGGACAAAAGAAAGCACGTGAGATCTGGTATCTCTGTGATCAATACGATGCGGCTGAAGCATTGGAAATGGGTTTGGTGAACAAAGTGGTGCCACTTGATCAGTTGGAAGAAACCTATGTGGCGTGGGCCAACAAAATCTTGAAGAAGAGTCCGCTGGCGATACGTATGTTGAAGTGTGCGTTCAACGCGGAGTTGGACGGCCAGGCGGGTATTCAGGAATTGGCAGGCAACGCTACGCTGCTGTATTATCTAAGCGATGAAGCGAAGGAAGGAAAGAATGCGTTTCTCGAAAAGCGTGAACCGGATTTTTCGAAGTTCCCGAAATTCCCATAACTAATTTGCTAATTCGGTGATTCGGTGATTTGCTAATTCGGTAATTTGCTAATTCGGTGATTTGCTAATTCGGTGATTCGTTAATTTGAAAATGAGTCAATTTGAAAATGTATCAATTTGAAAATTTGAAAATGGGGTGATTCGGCAATTTGTTAATTCGGTGATTCGGCAATTTGAAAATTAGCTAATTTGAAAATAAAATAATGCTTAGAGGAATTTCGATTGCCTTTGTACTTGTTTTAACTGTTGTAATATTTGGTATGGCGCAGGAAGGAAGCAGTAAGGCTACGTTTATTACGATCCGGTTGAAGCCGCATCAGGACTTGAAGAAGGAGTTGATGGCGTTGGCGGTGATGGAGAAAATAAAAGCCGGATTTATTGCTACTTGTGTCGGCAGTCTCGAACAGGTGAATCTTCGATACGCAAATCAATCTTCCGGTTCTTTACGACAAGGTCATTTTGAAATAGTATCGTTGGTGGGCACGTTTAACGAAACTGCGGCTCATCTGCACTTATCCGTTTCCGATAGTTTGGGCGTCACCACTGGTGGCCATTTACTTGACGACAATCGAATCTATACCACCGCAGAAATCGTGATTGGTATCTTAACCGATGTGGAATTCGATCGGGAAAAAGATTCCACCTACGGATATCTGGAATTGGCTGTAAAGAAAAGGAAGAAGAAATAATTCTACTTCATTTTTATCTGAGCAAAATAGGGATGCTCCGGATTAACAACCAGCTCCTGCCGTAACGGATGTATGAGTACATCCATATCTTCCATGGGAATAGCCCCCAGAAGAGGTTCGTTATCTCCCGGCAATACCATCGCACGACAAGTGCATTGTCTGTTTTTAAATCGCACTTCTACCGGTCCGACTACATCGTATTCCTCTAACGATCCATTCGCCATTTGTGCTTTTCTTTTTTCGATGACCGGAAATTTTAATTGTCCCTGAATCGACTCGTTGATCGCAAGCATATAAGCACCTGAATCGACCAGCATATTCACCGTCATTTGCTTAACTTCTTCCTGACCAATGATGTGTCGATTGGCTAAGACTAAATCTTCTCCATTGATTAACAATATAGACGCAAACACACCACCCATAGCCTGTATGATTTAGTACAATCCGAATTGCTACTTTTTGTTGTGAAGATAAAATTCAAATTGGAATTCTTCAACAGCATATTTACCCCATCTACTCCTTCGTCCAAATGCGGTTGTTGAGGTTGAGTTCTTCTACGATGCCCGTAAAGAATTGAAGCTGTACAAAATACTTTTCCATTTCACTTTGTACTGTCAACGGGCGGAAGATGTTGGTTTCGAACAGGTCATTCTTCGTTGGAATGGAAATGAACACCACTGAATTGTAAAAGGCAAACTGCACACTCCCTAACTTAGAACAAAGATTCAACATGCGTTCCATCAGTGCGGGTGTCAGAATGTAATGAGCCTCTACGGCATCGGAAGCGTACACTACAAATGCTTTCTCAAAATCCGGATTTTCCATTTTCACGAGCGGATCGCGTTGAGCATTCATCTTTTGAAAGAAGGTACCCAAACCGCCCAATGACTTTTCTGCCTGATCGGTGAGCACCATCGTACGCCCTTTGAAATGCTTGTTGAAATCGGCAATAAATATTATCCCTTTAAAAAGTGTGACCCATCGCTTAAAGCCAGGTGCACCATCATCGCCTTTCAACTCTTTTTTGCGCTGCGTATGTACATCCGAAAAACGAATGGTGGTGCTGCCTATTTTTCCACTTACTAAATCCTCACACAAGTAGCGGTCGCCCGCCGTATCAAAAATAGTACTTTGAATAAAGTCCGTTGCCGAAATACCTGCCTCCGGATTGTATTCTAAATTTTCGTCCGCATGTTGGATGATGCTGCGTATGATTTCATTTTTAAACCGGCTCCGAAATTTCTTAGCCCGTGGTTTATACCAAAAGAAATAGCCCAACGCACCGGCAATCGCGATGTAAAAGATCGCACCTGAGTATCCACCGGAATATGTGTACTGGGTAGGTCCGTTCGGTTCGAGTTGCGTTTCGCGAACGGTCGATTTATTGATGGTGCCGTAGAGAATCATAAAGATCACCGCGGCTCCTCCTGCCATGTAGATCTTTTTTACGATCTCCTTGCGTTCCACTTCCAAAGTGTTCGCCAGCGGTGCAAGCGTAGATTGATAAAAAGCTTGAAACGATTCTGTCGTCTTCATACTGATCAATTTCCAAATAAGTTCTTCGCACTGATGTTTTCGCGTTCGGCTTGCGGAATTTCAAACACCGCCTTGCGTGTATGATTAAACATGCCTGCCAAAATATTGGATGGAAACTTTTCGATCGCGTTGTTGTATTGGGTAACGGCTGAATTGTAGGCTCTGCGTGCTGCTGCAATTTGTTCTTCGGCTTCGTTCCAACTGCGTTGCAGCATGGTAAATTGCTCGCTGGATTTTAAATCGGGATAGCTTTCTACCGATACCATTACTTTTCGCATCATGGAGGAAAGTTGATTGTCAATCGCTATTTTTTCTTCGGTTGTAACTGAACCTGACACCGCTTTGGTGCGCAACTCTGTTACTTGCATCAGTGTATCTTTCTCGTGCTTCATGTACACCTTCACCGACTCTACCAGATTGGGGATAAGGTCATACCGTTTTTTGAGCATGGCATCAATACTTCCGAAAGCACTTTCAACTGCATTGCGTGAATTGATCAGGCCGTTGTAGATAAAAATCGGAATCAGAATGACAATGCCGATGATGATAAGAATTGCAATCATAGATTTATTAGAGGTTAGTGTTGATTAGAAATTATCTGATTTTATTTTTTTACAGATGAAGGTTTGGAATCGATTTTTTTTAAATAAACATTTTCCGCACGGAATGCCCCATCAATCCATTTGAAATCCGTCAGTAACTCTTGCCCCATCCCCTCTTCGCCTGTACTAAAATTCAGTTGAATCAATCCTTCGCTTGCCTTCCAGCTGCCTTTCGTTACCACCGCGGTACCATCTTCTTTAAAATACGTCCACGTACCTTTTCCATCGCGTGTTAACACATACTTATCTGACCTAGGTGTTGGCGACTGGCCATTCACCAACATGTAATAGCTGCCGGCATACTTGGGCAAAGTAGTAACCTGAGGTGTTGCACGAACTGGCTTCTTCAAATAGTTTCCTCCACGATCCACAAATTTTCCTTCTTTGAAAACGAATTCCGTCATGCGCTCCTGCCCTTCTTCGGGAAACGTAATTTGCAAGATACCTTCGTTGGCTTTCCATGTGCCTTGCGCGATTAAAGGCGTTTTGCGAATCACTCCGTTGTCATCGACTGCAGGAGTAGATCGCATACATTTTCCATCTGCCTTGAGAGTGATCGTTTCAGTAAAGTCCGTTGGCTTTTCTTCATCTGCACCCAGCAAATGAAAGGTGCCTGCGTACTTGGCTAGATAAACCGGATTGGATACAAAAATCTTTTGCAGATACGAACTACTTCCCAAAAAAATGCCCGCATCCCATTTAAATTCAGTGGCAGTCGGAGATCCAGTTTCCATTAATTGAATGGTTCCTTCTACTGCCTTCCACGTACCTGCTTTCTTTACCGGCCCTTTCGAAACTTTTCCATTTTCATCCACTGCAAAACTTACACTCGTCCATTTTCCATCGGCAGTAAAATTAATTTTTTCAGTTGCCGCGTTGGGTGTTTCTTCACCAAAGTTGAGTAAGTGATAAGCACCTGCATATTTCTTGAGAAGCGGATTTACTTGTGCTTGCACGACAGTAGCAAAGCAACAGAACAAAATCCATGCGATTGATTTTTTCATGTTCGATTGGGGTAACGATCTGTTTACTTCAATAACTCTCGTGCAAAGGCTTCCACGGTGGCTTGCGGACTGGGCAGGTTGATGGTGAAGGATTGGTCGAGTGGCTCACCTGCGTAGGTGCCTCTCACTTTCATCGTTACCATGCCGCCATCGGCTACACTCAATTTACTTTCAAAATAGGCATACGTGATTGTCACCACGCCTGTGCTTCCCTTTTCAACAATGTACTTCGTTGCTTTGAGCGAACCACCGGTAATGGCACCTGTGCCCTCCACAATTACTTTCGCCGCTTGTAAACTCTTATCAGCTGTTTCGCGCGCAGTGATCAATCCGGCAATGCGCGGATCGAGATCAATAGGTGTTTGATCGCAGCCCTTTCCTAAAGCCTCCAATACTTTTTCTGAAGCCTTCAACACGCCTTTGGCTGTTGCTAAGCCTGCCTCTAGGCCAACGACCTCCGCTTTTAGCTTGGTGATCTTAGCACCATTTTCGATGGCTTTGGTAGCGTCTTTCTCGATTTCTTTCGCCAACTTTTTGATCTTCGCTTCTTTGTCATCAATATCATCTTTTAGTCCGTTTACTTTCTTGCGATCTTTCTTTACGTCGGCCTCTGCATCGTTGAACTTCTTGCAATCTTTATCTCGCTCGGCTTGTACGATAGCGCGTTGCTTATCAATCTCCACATTGAGTGTTGAAACTTCTTGTTGCTTTTGTGTAAGTGTAGTCTGCGCCTCTTTAAATGCTTTCTGTGAATTTTTCGTAGCCTTATCGATTTCCGCGGAAGCGATATCGCCAATATACTTTTGCAAGTCCGAGCCCATCGTGGCCATTACATTATATCCGGCACCGTCTTTCGTGCTGCCAGCGGCAATGCGCAATTTGGCCTGGAACTTATCAAAAATCTTTCCGTTCATGTACAAGTCAAAACCTTTATCGCTCAACATCATGTCTGACTCAGCCGTCAGTTTGAGCACAGTGGCTTTTCCGCTGTAAGCAATTTTAGATGACTTGGGATCGGTCGTGCTGAGCACCATGTTGAAAAAAGGATCGGGTTTATCGAGCGCACCGGTAAATGAAAAGTAAGGAGGAAATACAATGGAAGAGATTCCTGCTCCTGCTTTGATTCCGGCTGACGAGATGCCTACCAGCAAGTTGGTGTTGTATCCGTCGATGGCCGCACTTCCTTTGATCAAAAACCCCGGATCATAATTTTTTTCCAACACAGTGACTGTGGTGAGTCCCGGCACAATAGTAAGGCGTGCATCGGTTACACCCATGGAGTTGATCAGGTTGCGTGAATCGTCTGGCACACGAAAAGACGGATTGGAATATTGAACTACACGCACTAAATCTTTCATTAATATCTGATTGAAGCCTGCATCGATCATACACTGTGTAGGATTAGATGGATCGAGTGCGAAGGTAACATCGCCTGCAAAGGCCGGATTGCGCGGGTCGCCCACTTTAATTTTTCCTTTGAATTGCACGGTGGGCATGGGCAGCGGAGTAGTTTTAAAACTAACACCCACGCCTATTCCTAAATCGATCAATTGCACACCATTGGTTTCGAAGGGGCGATCCCAGGTGCCCTTCATAATTCCTTCGATGCTCAATTCAGCATTAGTGATGTTGACCGCTACACGCGTGGTGAAACTCAGTGTTCTGTTTTTCTCTGTCTTCACGTCCAATGTTCCACCCAGACTCACTTCAAAGTTGGCGGGATTCGGTGCAATGGTGAAATTGACATTCTTTAAAATGGTAGTCTGCTTTGCATCAAACGGAATATTGGTATCGAGCGAAGCCATCAACTTCATTTCACCCGGATTGTTGCTGACGGTGGCACGCAATAATAACTGACTTTTGCCAATCAGCTTTTCCACTTCTTTGGACATGGCTGAAATATCGTAGAGCGAGAGCAAGGTAAGTCCACGTGTGACTTCTGTTTCTTGTCCTAGCTTTTTAAATAATGCGAGTCTTGTTTTTTGTGTAGACGATGCCAACACGATAGCAGTATTCTTTAAGCCTACATTATCAAGAACACCAAGATTGGGGTCGATGCGTTTGAATGAAAAATCGGATGGCGGTGAAACACCGACCATAAACTCAACAGGCGTTTTTGATGCGTTGATAAAAAATTCTACCTGACCGAAATCGGAAGTAGTGTTGAGGGACAATGTTTTGGCGAATGGTGCCATCGATAACGTTCCCTTCGACATAGCGAGATTCCAGAAGGCATCGGGCCACTCGGGAGCTTTATTCATGCCGATGGAACTGAGTACATTGCCCAAGCTGAGATTACTGATATCGCCCGTCAAAACACAATCATTGGGATTGCTAGAAAGAGTTGCTCCTACTTTGATCGAGGCATCGCCAATTTTGAAATCACTCTTGAGCGTAGATGAAACCGAAACGGCTCCGATAGGATTGTTCAGGTTAAAATCAACAACCATGTTTTTAGCAGCAATACCGGCTACAGGGTTCCAGTCTTGTTGTGCTGCAAAATGAATGCCCACTGTGCTGATGGTGTTTTGTGCAAACTCTACGTAGAGCGATTGGAGGCTAACAGTTTTTTGAATCTCCGATGGCATCCAGTTGACAATGTTTTGTTTGGCTAATTTCTGTTGTGCATCGTTGGGCAGTTTGCTGCCTTGGGGAAACTGCAATTCGAAACGAGCCATGACATCAGCGGAAGCAAAGGTGGCCACCAACGTGACGCTATTGATTTGAAAAAATGTAGCGTTGCCGCTGATGCGAAAGCCGCTGCCGTTGGCTTCACTCTTTAAATCAGAGAATACGTAATCCTGATTTTCTTGAAAGAGCGGAGCGATGGCGGTTTTCAATTTCGTGATTGCTTCTTCTGATGCGGGTGATCCATTTTGCGCCGGAAGAAAAGTGGGTATGATTAGTGCTATCCAAAGAAGGAGCACCGTTTTACAGATGTTCATGGGGAGTAGGTTAGGTGTTTGGGTATGAACAAGATACGGTTTTTCGCTAATTCTGCAGCAATCATGCCAAAGAATCGTGGGTGTCAACCTCACCCCTTCAAAAATTTATAAGATAGCTTCGCATTTTTGTTTTGCTTGCCACAAGAGTTCCACCAGGAATGGGGAAATGATACACTGCTTCCGAGCTGTCGTTTAGGTGGAGTGCGTGCATAAAACAACTTCTGACTAAAATAAAAAAAACCGGGTGGTTAGACCCGGTCTTCTAATAATAACCTGTAATACTTTCTTAAGCTGCCTTGCGCACGCGCTCAATGGTTACATGCTTCTGAGCTACTAAGCGGATCACGCCTACTTTATCTAAGATGCGAATGACCAAATAGGTTGGATCTAATTCATGCCAGCGCACGCCACCAAAGTTGGCACGTGAGCCATGCTTGTGGTGATTGTTGTGATAGCTCTCGCCCATCATCAAAACATCTACCGGTAAAAAGTTTCTTGAGGTATCTCCTACTTCAAAATTGCGGTAGCCGTATTTGTGTGCAAACCAGTTGATGATCGCACCGTGAATGGGGCTCATCAAAAACTGCACGGGCAACAATATCCATAAATACCATACGGTAGCAAACTTCAGGTAGAACAAGAAATAAAGCGTTCCCCAGAATAAGCGTGACGGCCATGAGCGGGCGAACTTATCGAAGGAATCCCAGCGAGCTACACCTTCTGTAAAGCGTGATTCTGGCACCACGCGACCGCTGGCGATGTCGGAGTAGATTGTTTTGGTTTTCCACATCATCTTCCAGATGGTTTCATCATACTTGGGTGAGTGTGGATCGTTCTCGGTATCTGCATAAGCATGGTGCATGCGGTGCATAACGCCATAGCCAAACGGGCTTAAGTAGTTGGAGCCTTGGAATATCCAGGTAAGAACAAAGAACACCTTTTCGGTGAATTTATTCATCGTAAATGCTTTGTGAGCTGCGTAGCGGTGGAGAAAAAATGTTTGAAAGAACAGGGACAAGTACCAATGGGCTACAAAAAAAATGAGTATTTCTTTCATGTGAGTAAGTTAGGTAAAGGTTAAAAAGGTCTATTTACAGCCTATTTTGGCCAATTTAACTGTAAGACAACCTCACCTGCGTTTTGTGACAGAATTGGGGGAAAAGTTTTGGGTTTTTTGGGGATGGGGGTTGGGTATTGGGTGTTGGGTGTTGGGTGTTGGGTGTTGGGTGTTGGGTGTTGGGTATTGGGTATTGGGTATTGGGGGTTGGATACTGTATACGGGATAATGGATGAGGGATGAGGGATACTGGATGCGGGATACTGGATGCTGGTTTTTATGGGGTGAAGGAAATGACCAAGTTCAGTTTAAAGTCATTGGTCTTGGAATCAGCTCCGGCGGAGCATTCTGTTTATAGAAAATCAACCTCGTTGAATTTGGCTCCGTAGGAGCCACCTGACAAAGACATCGTTTTCAGGAGACTCCTCTGGAGTCCTACCCGTATCCTTAAACGTATTCTATATACAGGCAGCCCCGACGGGGCTAGCGTGTTCAATACCAAGTTTTGTTTAAGTTATTGGTCATGGTAAGAGCTCCGGAGGAGCATCCTGTTTATTGAAAATCAACCTCATTGAATTTGGCTCCGTAGGAGCCACCTGACAAAGACATCGTTTTCAGGAGACTCCTCTGGAGTCCAATAAGTATAATTAAATTTAATCTGAAAGAACTAATCTGTTATTGTCAGATGTGTGTATAAACTATTGAAATGTCGCAGCTTAATTGTTGTTTGAATGCTGCCAAAAACTCTTACGTAAAGTCCGGCCAATTCCAAAACGTAAAGCCTAAGTTGCTAAAACCCCATTCGGGCGAAAATGCGAATTGGTGAACATCTGAAGCAACATAGCATAATGGGCAGGTCAGACTATTATTTTGTTCGGCCCAGCTATCTATGAAACTCCAGTCTTCAAATGCAATGTTCTCTTTACAATTCGGACAAATACATTGATCTAGGCCATTGCCACCCGTATCAAAAACCTGGCGTTGGGTGGTAATTTCAAGACCGTTGGTAATGAGATTGAATGGTAACTCATCCGGCAGATTGGTGACAAGCTTAGCACCTTCTGAGATTGCATAACCCTCATCTGAACTTAAAACACAATCAGAAAGTGTTGGTTTAACGATGTCTTGTGAAGTTAACCAGTCCAAAACCTCTTGGGCCTTGGCTTTGTTGTCGGGGTAACTTGACCTTCTTGGAACAATTGAAATACTATGGTCGCTCATGACTTATCGTTGGTTTACTTTTACCAATTCGTAGTAGTGGTCATCTTTAATGAACCCAAACTCGGTATCCGATATTTTGATGAAACTGCGTAATAGTGATTGACTCAATAAGAGCTGATGATGTTTTTTGTTAAATGATGAACCTGCATATCCAAAAGAAATTGAATATTCTATAACGGAGCCTCTGAATTTTTTTAGCTTTTCATTTAAACTCAAGTTATCATGGTAAATATATCCACGATACTGAAAAAATGCTCTGATATCAGGAAGTTCAAGTTTGTTGATTAGAAAAATAGGTATGTTCAAGCTGTCTACTTTCAGAATATCATTTTGGATTTCAAAAATTGTATTTTCGTAGGAAGTTCTCGAAACAGTATCGTCTTGAAATATGGACGAGATGAATTTTAGCTTCCATTTTCCTTTGAATCCTTCCTGATCGAATCCATATATTCTAGTGAATTTCACATGGCTTTCCATGTCCTCAATGGCATGCTTCTCCAATTGATGACTCAAGTTTCTCTTCAGAGCTTTAAAAGTTTTACCAGATAAAGAATGAGGTGTGCTTAACCAATACAAATAATTGGCTATGCGAAATACATAAGCCGGTTGTTTATTCAATCCAGATTCACTTGCATACGCTACTGTTGCCACTTTGTCAAGCGCTGTAAATGCTGATTTTGTAGAAGCATATTCATAATGCATCAAGGTAAATGAATAGCTAGACTTTGGAGAAGGAAGTGAAAATTTAAACTTAACCACCTTTTTCAAACTTTCAGAATCGAAGTAATCAGAATAAACATTATTTACCTTCTCACCTTGAAACGTATCCGCATGTAAAACATATGAAAGGCTTTTTTTATTTAAGGCTATTCGGATGATGGAATCGGAGAATTGCTTAAAGGCTATTAAATTTCCATAGCCAAGTGGCTGATCTATTTTCTTCGCGTTTATAGTGTTGTTGGCAATCGTGTCAGAATTCATTTCTAACCCAGTGCTTGTATCGGATTGCTTTCCGCCATAACAGCCTATCAAAAAAATAGTTAAGATGCCGATCGACGAAGGGATTTGTCTTTTCATAATGACTTTTCTTGCAACCTATTAACTTCAAATACTTCCTCTCTATAATTCAATTTCATAAGTCCTGTTTTAATTTGAATGTCCCATTTGCTGTTTAGGGCAAACAAGATTGCCCGGCGAACAAAAGCTGGCGTTATTGTTTCTGGCTGAAAGTCTGGCGGTCGATTTTCTTTGTCGTTTACATAAAGCCATACATCGTACCATCCGAAATCAACTATCAACTTGTTGTCCTTATTGTTCTCAGGCCTAATGTCAATAATTCTGTCAAACCGCCAATTGAAGTTATGACCTTCCACGACAATTTTTCTAAAACCTTTTTTATTTTTTGAAATTGCCATGTTGATTTGACAGATTTTCAGAGAACTTATTTTTCTTCGTTAAGGTAATTCAGAACCATTACAATCAGCCTAGATTTACTACCACTTTTCGTGGTGTCCAATTACCTTTCTCACTTTGCGTCCAGATTCTCCAATGTTTCTCTGAAGGTTTAATGGGTAAATGAGTGATTAAATCCTTTACGTATTTTTTAAACACTTCGTCTTCGCTATCAAGTGGGAACGCTAACCAGATGGAAAGAGTAGATTTCTTCTTTAAAGTCAACAATATTCGGGAATTGTGAATTCGGAAATCAAGCGTTGGAATTAATTCCTGATTGGGCAATTTTATTTTTGTCAATGGGTCAATTAATCGAAAGTTCCACAGAATCGATAATGTTAGCGGCCCATTTGGATGATCGGGTAAGTCGGAATGTTCTTGCAAGATATCAAGACACTCTTTTATTTCATTCCACTTTATTTTCCAAGTCCATAACTTCTGTCTATAGTTGATCATGTCCCAAGAGGAAGAATTTGGAAAGAACCCGAAAAGCTTCATTAGTTTCCATTTTAGTTGTCGGTAGTTGAACGACTTGTCTTTGTAAAGAGTCAACCTGATCTCATAGGGTGATGAGGAGTCAGCATATAACTTTAGAAACTCAATGGTTGCGTTATAAGATTCGGTTACGGTTTTTTTACCGAGCCCATGAGCACCACCCGAATTAAGTGGAAGCCCTTCATATGAAACGAACTTATTCATGGTTTAGTCCAGCTTACGCTTCTTTCAATACTCTTTCAAGTACTTTCAAGTTTGAAATATACTCTGAGACATAGTCCCATCCTACAGACTGTTCAGCCCATATAATTTGTCGGTCAATTGCAAGCTGAATTATTTTTTTGTTCTCAGGCTCTATAATTCCTTCGTCTACCAGTTGAGCAAATCCTGTCGCTATTATAGAAATGTCTAACGTGTTGATAAATTGTTTGTCATCAAAATCTTCATCTTCAATCTGTGCTTTTATTTTTGATCTGGACAATATATCAGAATTATAATCAGTAAATTGAATCTCCCCCACGCTTTCAATCACCCATTTTAAACACTCCATCGTTGGCTTTGTTGGATTCTCCTTCCTCCAATCTCTAAATTCGGCCAATGCAATGTCGCCCTCATCTGAACCAAAAGGCGCCAGTTCATCCTTACAATCCCAGAAAAAGTTTTCCGGAATTAACTGAACTGCTCGCGGGTGAGCGTTGTCAATATCAATGCCATATTTTTCGTCTTCTTCCATAATCTTAAATCATTTTTGCTAATTAATTTTGCTTACTCTTGCTCTCGTTTCAGCTTTGAATTACTCGTGCCGTAATGAATCTACCGGATTGGCATGTGCTGCTTTGATGGATTGAAATGCAACCGTGAGCCATGCGATGGCAATGGCAGAAATTCCTGCTCCCACAAAAATGAGTGGATGGATCTCCACGCGATATGCAAATTCACTCAACCATCTTGATGACACCCACCCGCCAAGGGCTGCCGCAGGTATCAAGGCGATGAATACAAGCTGTATAAATTCCTTCGTTAACAGTATTGAAAGTGAGCCGACAGAAGCACCCAATACTTTACGGATACCGATTTCTTTAGTACGCTGCTCTGCCGTGAATGCGGCCAGCGCAAATAGGCCCAGGCACGCAATAACTATCGCCAGCCCTGAGAATATTGCCAGTACGTGACCCATCCGCTCTTCTGAACGATACTGCTTATCAAAGTTTTCATCCAAAAACGAGTATTCAAAAGGTTCATGACCAGCAAACTGTTTCCAAAGCTCGAAGGCATTACTCATGGCTGTTTGAGCGTTACCCTCGTAGCGCACCATCAAATTGCCGACGGCAGGAGAAAATGGGAAAATAGCCATGGGCCGTACCTGATCGCGGTAGCTTTCAAAATTAAAATCTTTCATAATGCCGATCACATGAACCGGCACGTAGGTGCCATTGGGACTGTACAATAGCTCCTGCCCTTCTGATCGATCGAATCCAAACTCCCTGGCGGCCGCTTCGTTGATTACTACCCCTGACGAATCGCTGGGAAAGTCTTTGGAAAAATACCGACCATCTTTCATTTCAAATTTCAACACACTCTGAAAGTCAACATCTGCCCAGTAATTCCCTACAAAATGATCTGCGCCTGACCGCGAGGAACGCATCACCTCAGGGTTGTAAACACCCGGAAACTTATTGACGGTAAAACTGGCTTTTGAAATTCCGGTTTTCTGTAGAAGTGCATTGCGAAAAGCTTCGCCATTGTTGCCCAGCCGATGGCCCGTTTCAATTACCAACACATTTTTCTTGTCCATGCCCATTTGCAATTGCTGCATGAAATTGATTTGCATGTACACCACCGACGTAACGATGATGAGAAAAATAGAAATTAGAAACTGAAATACTACCAGCGTACTGCGCAGGCCCTTGCTCTTCATCCCCGGAGTAACTCTTCCTTTCATTACTTCGACAACACGAAAAGAGGTGAGATAAAATGCCGGGTAGCTTCCCGCCAGAACGCCCACTACTATCAGCATAAGTCCCACTCCGAAAATAAATGGAAGGTCCAACAGATTAATCATGGACAATTCTTTTCCGGAAAGTCTATTAAAAGCCGGAAGTAAAAAATAGCAAAGCAACACCGACAGAACCACAGCTACTAAACTGTAGAGCATGGACTCCACCAGAAATTGACCAATCAGATGGCTGCGTGGCGACCCCAACGTTTTACGCAAGCCTATTTCTTTGGCACGGCCGGCAGATTGCGCGGTAGACATATTCATGAAGTTGATGCACGCAATGATGATAATAAAAATGCCTATTCCGATAAATATATACACATACATTCGGTTTCCACCCAGCTCGATATCAATCTGTGAAGTTGACCGCAAATGGATGTCGGTGATTTTTGTGGCATAGTATCTGTAAATACCGCCTGCCTTGCGAAACTGGTCTCGAGTGTTGCCCAAAAATTGTTGAAGCTCAGGAGCCACATATTTAGCTACGATGCTTTCAAGTTTGCTCTCCACATCTGTAAGAGTTGCATTTTTTCGCAACAAAAAATAAGTGAATACCCCACTGTTGAGCCATGCGTTTAGTTCGAAATAATTATCGGGTCCTTCTGCTGAAATCAGAACGTCGAATATAAAGTGTGAATTGGCAGGACAATCGGCGGCCACACCTGTTATTTTGTACGGCACTTTTTCAGCACCTTCTCCCATCAGGATCAATTGATTGAGCGGGTCTTGCGCTCCGAAATATTTCCGGGCTACCTTATCGGTCAGAACGATTGTATTGGGTTCCTTCAACGCCGTTTTTGCATCGCCTGCAATTAGTGGAAAGGAGAAGAAATCAAAAAAGGTAGGCTCTGTGAAAAACACCTTATCTTCTGTAAAAGCCTTTTCACCAAATTGAAAAACAGGCTTTCCCCATCGATGCATTCGAAGCGTAGCTTCTACTTCCGGTATTTCAGCCAACATCGCGTCCGCCAGCGGTGGGCAAACGGAAACACTGCGCATGTCCTGCTCTGCAAATTTTTTGTGGAGCCCTACTTGGTAAATGCGATCTGCATTAGAATGGAAACGATCGTAGCTATATTCATCGATGACATACACGGCGATCAGCAAACACGCTGTGATGCCTGCGGTCAAGCCCAAAAGATTGATCCCGGTAAATAATTTTCGTTTACGGATGGTTCGAAGAGTTATGGTGAAGTAGTTTTTCAGCATGAGCGATGCTTGGGTTGACAGTAGGTTTACCGCTTAGTTCAGTCGATAAAGCTACCATTCTTTTATTTCCGAAGTTGTCCGTTGGCGATAAAAAATGTTAATGAAATGTAAATTTGATTCTGCTTTTTCACCTTCTTTATCTCGCAATCCGCTTCAAGCCTGTTAAATATTTTTTCTTAATCATAGCTGCGATTTCAAAGTCAGGGCTTGCTATCGATGGAATTCGGTATTCAACCAGTGATCCTATTACCTGACTTGCCTCAACGGCAGTAAGACCATAATCTCTTCGTATCCAGTCGATCAACCCTTGTGTCGATTTTTGCAATGCATTTTCTAAACTTTGATCCATCGCCATACTTACGATGTATTCAGCATCCTCGATTCGGGGGAAAGTTATCGGTGACTCTCCTTTAATTACTCTGGCGACAAATGAAAAGTCCATTGATGTTTCGAGTGCATCGCCATTGATTTCACCGTCCCCTTGTTGTGCATGGCCGTCGCCCAAATAAAGTAAGGCACCTTCATGAAATACCGGTAAATAGATTGTTGCGCCCGCAGTCACTTTACTGAAATCCATATTACCACCATACTCGCCGGCTGAATACGTTAGAGGTTCTTTGCTTTTGATGGGCGCTGCAAGTCCTACACAGCCTAAAAAGGGGTTGAGCGGAATCGTAAAATCACGCAGGCCTTCTCCCTCCATTTCAGGCTTTGCGTAGCCCTTTTCTATTAAAAGTTTCCACTTCACGCGATTGGCGTGCGGATCAAAGTTTTCTTTGAAAGTATTTAAAGGCACACTCCTTTTGATATAGCTGCCAACTGTAGTTGCATAATCACGGTTGAGTGAAACAGAGGTTAGCGTTATGGCTACAATGTCACCCGGAGATGCTCCCTCTATGTAGAATGGGCCTGTAACAGGATTACCACTTTTCGCCATACGAACACCTAACTTATTAAATCCACCAGCATCTACGCTCTCACTCTTGATTGTATCACCTTGCTTTACTTTTAAAACAGGAAGAAACTTATGTGAAAAATTATTGTGATACGTTGTTGGTTCAAACCGAATTGATCTGGGCTGCGCAAGGACTGACAGTCCAGCAACCATAAAACAAACGGTCATCAAATATTTCGTCTTCATTTTTTGGGTGTTGAACGTTGACCGATCATGATGAATTAATTCTCCTCCTTGTAATAAATCTTATAATACTTTCGTCCGTCTTTCTCCACACCTTGCTCAATCAGTTCACGGTTGCCGTGAATGTAAATATGAAAGTTCTTATCCAGTTTTAAAATGGACTTAAACAACTTTGCTTGCTTCTTTACTGCATATGACGAGATTTCGAACTCATCGGCCAATTCTATTTTATTTTTATTCTGGTAGTCGGAATCGAAATCGCGAAAGGATTTGATGATGCCTTTGTCTTGCAACACTTCGCGCTCAAATTCCTTTTTATTGAAATTTTCATGTTCTTTGAAGTAGCTCGCGGAGCGATTCAGCAACTCAATCTGATCTGTTTTATTTGATTCAAACTCCGCCGGGTATTGCTCAGTGACAAACGATTTCGCCATGGAGAGAAACTGGTTTGTACTGTTGATGTTATCGTTCCGCAAAGCAACCTTGATAAATTCGTTTTGCCAATAATCCGTCTCTTTGCTGTTGTTATCGATTATAAAAACGGTGTAGGCAATATCCGTAAAGAGAATCAGACAAGCTTTGTCTAATTTCTTACCAATACCCTTTTTGAACTTCAGTCCCATGGCACCTTTGCCGGAAGCGGACGTTTCAATAAAGCTTTCTTTGTTTTCAATTTTGTAAATACCCAGGGCCTCGTAATATCGATTGTTAAATTGAATGGCATCAAATTTCACTACGAACAAGTCCCCATCTTTGATGTGGGGGTGTTTGGAGACGGATTGTAAGTGCTGATGGATGTTGATGGACTTCATGACAAAGTTCTCATCGTTATGAATGTCCGTGGCTATTTTCAAGAGTGTGTTGAGCGAAACATCTACCTCGTGATGAAACTGGTAGGTAACCGAACTAGAGGCAAACGCTTTGAGGAAAATACCTTTTAGTATTTCTTCCTCTTCTTTGTTCGATGTTTCAAATAGCGTATTGCTAATGACGGATTGATCGCTTTCGATGCTGATCCGGTGAAAGATCAATTTATCAATGGACGTGTCGGTGAATTCAATCATTAGTTCTTTCTGGTAGATTTATACTTCTTCGAAAGATAATAAATACTTAGCTGGAAAAATTAGGGAAGCGCTATGAGACGGGTGAATGCTGTTTGCTTGTTTCGAAAAGAACGCGTGTGAGATTTAAGAAATGAACTTCCGTGTGTTGATTAGCCAAGCGGGAAATTACGTAGTCTTGGAACACTATTGTTTATCAATTATAACATTAAAACTCCCAATGATTCTTCCAGACTTTTCAGAATAACGTTTAGAACCCTTTGTTTTACCGTCATTTGCCGAGGTATCCAATTTTTCGAATTCATCGGGTAGGTTCCCATTCAAAGCAATATTTAGTTTACCCATCAGGTTTTGCCCTTTTTTAAATCTGTTTTGATTCAATTCCAAATTTACATGGTTGATTTTTAAAGAACTACTTTGAGACATCGTAGCAGTCCAGTAAGTAATTTCACCATCACACCTCAAATCTTTAGCAATCCTGATGAGTACTTTGATTTGTAGTCCATAACTCATTTTTGAAACTACTATGTGGAGTGTGTCCTTCACAAGCATTGCATAGGTGGATCGTAAAATCACAGAATCTTTATCCTCCTCCTTGAAAATAATATGCGAGTTTTGAGGATATAAATTGACATGCTCCACCTGAAATGAATCCGTGTACTTCCAATAAACGGTATCTTCTGCTATTCTCTTTTCTGTTTTAAGACTTGGATTGTAACTGACATTAAACTTCTGTGCAAATAAAATGTTTGGCAATAATATACAGTAGAAGAGTATTTGTATTCTTATGATCATTTAAAACTCGGATGGGTTTTGATGTTGCTGTTATTATTCGTTGACGTATCGTGCCTTATTAGGGCACAATACAGGTCTTAAAAGTTAGCGGCTTATTCCTCGTGTTTTTCGTTTCTCTTCATTCATATTTCGCCAAACTTCGATATCCTGATCAAATTCTTCTTCATCATCTGATGGAGCATATTCAAATTGAATGGAAGTCTTTGTCGCGTTTGTCAGCCTGGCAATTGTCTTTTCGATTTCAAGTGCTGAGTCATAGTTGTCGATTAATTTACCATCGTGTGTTATTCGATTCTCTTCAATTGATACACCAAAAATCATTTTTCCGTCGAAAGTGAATTTCAAAATAAGATCGTCAATGTCTTTTTTATAATTCGATTTTACACCCACATAAAATGCGAACCCGATAGACTGATGGCTCAATCCGTAGGCAATAACTTCATGTAGGTAATCGACTGGGACAAATCTTTCATCAACACCGTACTTGTCGTTTTTATAGATCGCTATCTCCACACGCTGACCCTTAAAGTCTTCTATCAACTCCCGATGACAATAAAAGTCTAAAAACACATCAATGGTTTCTCTGTCTCTTTGTTTTGAAAGCCCATATATATCATAAAATGGTGACATCGTTTCTTCTATTTATTCTAGCTGCATATTCTTCAACAAACTTGCACTTGTTTAATCTAACGCGTGAGGTACACATAAACTTAACAAATTTCATTTTCCGTTACATCGTTAGGCAATTGGTATTGTGAATTGGTATGAGTCTGACGAAGTACTATTTAAGTTACAAAGGAGCTTTTCTATCACTTATCACGCCAACTGTGTCCACAATGCCTGCACTGTTTTGCATAGGGCGTTCTAGCAAGCTTATTACATATTGGGCAATTGTTAAAAAAGACCTTCTCGGGTGTTTCTTTCATGATTCGTCTAACTACATTCAACTCAAATTCGTCGTAGCCGTTTTTGAGTAGTTCTTTTACATTTGGACGTTCACTTATCCAACCTTTTTCAGTTATTATTTTTCGCATTTGGGGATTCTGCTCCGTTTTCCATAGGTACATCTGTCTCTGCATCGCAAGGAATTCATCATCAGTCATGAGCTTGGTGAAATAGTTCATTATATAGCTTACTTTCTCTTGATTAAAAGTATCATTCATATTATTTCACTAAACTAATGGTTATACAGTTGTTGTATTAGGCTTCTAAAATAAATAAGATTAGCGAACTATTCTGCCAAGGTATTTTTCCATTTCGCCATATTCTTGTAAAATTCTGATTCATCGTCAGCCGGTGGATTTTCAAACTCAACACTGACATCCTTTATATGGAAGTCTTTTATTAATTTATCTCTTATCTCCTTAGCTCGTTTCGTATTATGCTCATCAACAGACACTCCGTAAATAATCTTATCATCATAGGTGAATTTCAAAAGTAGTGAAGTTACTTCTGGCTTAAATCCTGGTGAAAATATACACAAAAGCCCTTATACTTATTCCTCACACCAATATCTATCGCGTCTGTTGTCGTCTCGACAGGAATATCTTCTTCGTTTATTTGATACTTCTCATTTCTTAAAATTGTAACAGTACCGCCTGCCCTTGATTCGATCTGATCCCGAAAAGCAAATTCATTTAAGAACTTTTCAATTATCTGCTTGTCCTTTTTATCACTGAGTCCATAAATATCCAGCCAAAACATCGCTATTTTATTATTTTCCGATATTAATTGTCTTTACAAATTTGGTGAGATTGGCGAATGTCTCGCTCATTGTTCAGAATCACTCCTCTTGAATCTTGTTATCATCGCTACGCCAAGCCAGTACAATAATAAAAACGGTATTCCCGGAATGAAGAAGAGAAACAGAAACTCAAAACCCTTGGGCAAGTTCATCTCCGTTATGTAGATCATTGTCGCTGAGCCAATTCCTGCCAAGCTAAAGACAATGGTTACAATCGGACTCCAAATTCTTACTTGTTGCAATTTGTACAGGCAGATCGCTAACCAACTAATCAGTGAAAACTGAATCAGTCGACCCAGCACTCCAATATTTATAATCGAAATACTATCATAGCTCTTCCCAAATTCTTCTGCTTTTTTGCCTTGATCCATCCATTCCTTCATCGCTTCCGGATATAAGTAATGATGTGAAAACTCCCATACTAATTCAGCGAAGGCAAGTATAAATAACAGCGTCATGATCCACTTTGCCGGATTCTTCATTTGCAGTGAATTGTTCCAAATCAGTATGAGGAAAAAGAATCCAAAAAGAAACGCGGCAATGAAAAGGAAGAGGTATCTGATATGCTCCCGCTCCGGATGCTCCAACATTGTAACGCTGAGGTCCGGAGGTGCTACTAATCCAACAATGCCTACGATGGGGCTAATTAATAAAAAAAGTAAAGCACCCGCCACAACGATTTTTTCGAACGATTGGAAAAAATATTTTAAGGCTACCACTATGATCAAAACAAAAGCTATGGAGATACCCGCCCAGATAAGCACATACGTTGAAAAGCTATTTGTTTCTACATAGGGTGTGAATCCTCCAATCTGCGTTCCTACAACAAATGGAAGAATCATCAGAATAAATGCGGCCAGCGCAATAGCTATTTTCTTTATCATAAGTAATGGCTTTTAGAGGTCTTCGTAGTAAGGGCATCGTATTATCTATCAATATGCCATTTCCAGAGCATAAAAGCAAACACATGGCCGGTGTCAGACGGCTATAGGGTTACGCAACAAGCCGTCCAACACTGGCAAAAGAATTCAGAAGTCAGAAGTCAGAATGAAGGAGACAGTAGTTAGGAGATAGTAGTCAGTAGATAGCACGTTTCGAAGTAGTGAGCCGGTGTAAGACGGCTATTTGGCTAAGCAACAAGCCGTCCGACACCTATACATATATGCTTGTAAAAGAATTCAGAATTCAGAAGTCAGAATAAAGGAGACAGTAGTTAGTAGTCAGTAGATATCACGATTAGA
>VYLQ01000019.1_pt1 | contig 93461 bp, 88 predicted proteins | sample 5115351 | NCBI WGS metagenome assembly VYLQ01 (sample SAMN12291776, study PRJNA351875) | freshwater metagenome | isolation source: freshwater lake | place: USA: Michigan, Lansing Lake | collected 2013-08-14 | reverse complement strand
AATTGCAAGCGGGCGGGACTGTGCGTCATTGCAGTTTGTAGTTCTTTAATTAACTTTATCATGTTGGACAGGGCGCAGTTATTTAATTGCCCGCCAGCATTTAGCTGACCGTTGTGGGCAATAGGGCCCGGACAAATTTGTGTTTCAAAAAACGGACGACAATTTTCTAAAATGGATATCCCACGGGGACAAGTGAACACTTCGCATACAACTTGGACTTTGAAAAATTTAACACGTGGGACAGACTAAAAATTAATACAGCCGACCCTCCGCATTTTTAAGAAGATTGTGCTTCAACCTGCCCCGCCCATTTGGCACATGCCATAGCCGCGCAAACCCATCGCGACACCAAAGCTATGGCAAGAGCCAAATCCCCACCCATCAAACCATAGTCATCAGTATTAAAAGGCAATGCTTTCGTAGTCCTAATTTATCTGTTGATTTGTTACTGTAAGTTTTCTGCTATCAACTACTGTGGTGTAATATGTTTCAATGCAATCCATTATGCCCTTTTCCGGACCGTTTATCCATTCATTACTACCATAAAATGCTTTTTGACTAAGCTCCCGTTGTTCAATACTTTGATAGTTGCGTATAAGGTAAAAACTATTTGGGTCAATCAAACAAAAACCAAAATCCACCACATCCACTTTCCATCGTTTCAGGATGGGTAATGATTGTTTGGTAAACACTTCGGTAAATTTTTCAGTCATGTTAGTTTTTAGCTTATAAACTCTTATTTCTGTCACCATAGTTGGTGCGACTCCATTTTCCGTTGTCATTTTGCTTCGCTTAAGATTGTTGCAGCTTGCAAATGTGAAGATTATCGTCCAAGCTATGGCAAGAGCCAAAATCTTTTCCGCCTCAAAAGAGGTTTTTAAACGACTGTTCATTCTGAATAGTAATCATCATTTCTTCCAGCGTTTTAAGTACATACTGATGAACAAAATTACCGCTGCTAATACGCTTCACTCCTAATTTTTGCAGTTCTCCAAACGAGGGTAACTGCGGCATGCACATCACATTTATGGGCAATTTAGTAGACATCACTACCGCTTTGATGTCTTCCGGGTTAACAATGCAGGGTACAAAAATGCCATGTACTCCGGTGGTCTGATATTCTTGTACTCGTTGAATTGTTTCGGTTAGTGCATTCGGTAAGCCTTGTATAAATCCATCGGTTCGTACATTAATGAATAGCTTGATGTTCTTTCTTTGTAAGTGATTAGCGATTTCTTCCAATATCTTTCGGAAACTATCCAGTTCTTGAAGTGCACGCGGGTTGCCTGGCAACGAATCTTCAATGTTGATGCCGACCACACCCACATCATGCAGTCGCTCAATATTCTGGCAAATACCTTCAATTGTTCGACTGAATCCACCTTCAATGTCCACCGACATCGGGAGATTGACTACCTGACTAACACGTCTCGCAAGTTGTATCAGCAACTCAAACGGAAGTTGCTCACCATCCCCATACCCAAACGAGTTAGCTACAGCCGCACTGGAAGTAGCAATGGCCTTGTAACCGGCCTTCTCTAACACTTGGGCACTTTTCACATCCCAGATATTTCCTATTAGTAAGGGTTGTGATTGATGATGCAGTTCAAAGAAGTTTTCAAATGATTTCATAGTTTCTAATCGTTTTAAATCAGTTTCTTAATAAAGACACCTAGGTTTCGGTAGTTAATTTCAAAATCCTTTTTCCCGGAGGCAATCTCGGCCAACACGCCCGCTTGCCAACGGTTGCGTAAGTTAACCCCAAACTTAAAGCGTTCAAGCGTAAAGTCATTTTGTGACCCATACATCGTAAAGTTTACTTCATTCTGAAGTAACAAGCGAAAGCCTTTCGAAATTGTTGGTTGCCAAGCTATAAAAACGAAGTGGTCGTGAAAGTTGTTTCTACTGACTTCTTTTGTGAGGTAGATATAAATAAACCAATCTCGGCTACTGTAAATGTATTGTAAACCAAATGCGCTGTAAAACCGCTGTGGAGTGTAAATATTATTTGATACTAAACCTATGCCGCTTTTAAAAGCGTACGCAACGCTATTGAACGAATATAAAGAGGTAGTTTTATCATAAAAACCTGAAGCGAGGTTTCGTGACAGCACTGGCCAACGCTTGAGTGAGTCTAGCGAAGTGCTGTGTATCACATCAATGCCAGTTCGCGCTGAACCTGCATTGAACTCGTATGTGGTTTGAGCAACGCAACAGCAACTAACAAAAAGGAGAAGTACGGCACTACCAGTGTGTAACATGACTTGTTTTTAGGCAAATAAAAAGCAATATCTTTGATGTCAGAAATACAATCTTTCACTACCTGTGATAACTATTAAGTATCAATTATGGAACTACGACATTTGCGCTACTTCAAACTTTTAGCTGAAGAACTTCATTTTCGGAAAGCCTCTGATAAACTTCATATCGCGCAACCAGCTTTGAGCCGACAGGTGAAAGAACTGGAGAAAGAACTCGGAGTAACACTATTTGAACGCAACAGACGAAAGGTAGCGCTATCGCCAATGGGCAAGCATTTGTACAAGAAAACAATCGCCATCTTCAGATTAGTCGAGGAGACAAAAAAAGAGCTTAAGGAGTTGGAGACTATGGAAGTGGGAAAATTGCGTGTGGGCTACGTTGCCTCGGCTTTGTATTCGGCTCTGCCTAGGTTCCTGACTAATCTGAAAAAAAATAAGCCTCGTCTGCAAGTATCTATTTGTGAAATGTCAACAGCTGACCAAATTGAAAGCCTTCGAAATGGTTCGCTGGAGGTGGGCTTCGTGCGCGGCCCTGTTAACAGTAAAGATCTCACACAGACATTTGTTTACAAAGAAGACTTTGCCTTATTCCTTCCGGCCAATCATCCATTAGTAAAAAAACGCCTTACAGACCTGCGCATTTTACGAGATGAACCGTTTGTTTTCTTTCCGCGTCATTACAATCCGGGATACTTCGATAAAACCATAAGTCTTTGCGAGCATGCAGGATTTTCGCCAAACATTCAGTATGAAGGCTTGGGCAGTAACACCCTGTTACAAATGGTTGGCAGTGGACTTGGTGTTACGATTCTTCCCTATAGCCTGAAGAATTCAATTAGCAAGGAAGTGAAATCATTTCCGCTGACATGGATTGGAGAAAAAGCTGAATTAGCAATGGTTACACAGGCAACCTTTGCTGAAAGTAAAATACTGGACTTCAGCGTATAGTTGGTTTCATGTGACCGCACACACATTGGCAGGCCACACGTCCGACTCGCATCCAAAGCCAGCCAAGGAGTGTGCTCAGTTTGGTGTAATTGGACAGTGTAGTTAATGAAAAATCCCCCCAACGCACGACTGAATTATAAAGAGAGGTGTAACATTAACGGGTGACGAAAGACATGGCTACGAATGAAGTGCGGAGAAGGGCCCTACAGCTACCAACAATGTATTTGCGTCAAGCGGGGTTGACGCGTAGTCCAACGTTTTCGTATCTTTAATGCGTTCGGTGTCGGGGACACCACGCGGCTTCGGAAGCCCCGCTCGAACGCAAATACTCACGTTGCCTGCAAGCATTGAGACCTCCCGATAAAAAAGTAACAGCGGACAAATACAGACTTATTTGCCCGACTGTCTGACTTAGCTTAACAAGCACATTGAATTTTTTCGCCAATCGGACTCGCCTTCGTTCCTTCTGTTGCATAACCATCAAATTTCCACCACTCAATACCGCCAATCAGCTCTTTTACTTTAAAACCTAGTTTTGACATATTCAACGCTCCTTTTGTTGACGCGTTACAACCAATACCATCACAATAGGTGACATAGACAGTATCCTTATCAAGATGTTTTGTGGACTCCATGTTCATCTCTCGATGTGGGATGTTGATTGCATTGGGGATATGCTCCGTTTCAAAGCCAAATGTCTTCCTTGCATCAAGTGGGACAACTTTTTCACCTTTATTCAGAGCATCAAATAGGTCTGAGGGATCCATCTCAAATGACAGCTTGTTTTCATAATGTTTAATCTGTGCATCCATTTTCTTATTGTGTTTAAATTAATGATGATGCAAATGTAAATTGGTGTTTTAGCCAAAAAAAGCGAAAAGAATTCATCGTTTTCATTTATTCTTTTCATGGATTGTAACATAACTATTTAGTTCCTTTGAATATTGTTTTCAACGAGAAATGGAGATACGACATTTAAGATTAATAAAATCAATAGTTGAAGAAGGTAGCATTACAAAAGCTATTGATAAATTGCATTTGACCCAATCGGCACTTAGCCATCAATTAAAGGAAGCGGAGTATCAATTAGGTACAAAGATTTTCCTTAGACAAAATAAAAAACTGCTATTGACCAAAGCGGGTGAAAAACTTTACCTAACAGCCAATGAAATCCTAGAAAAAATTGCTGATACCGAAAAGCAAATTAAATCGATGGTATTTGGAGAAGTTGGTGAGATACGGATTAGCACAGAGTGCTATTCTAGTTATCATTGGCTTCCATCAGTTTTAAAGCAATTTCATTTGTTGTACCCCAACGTTGAATTGAAGATAGTGGTTGAGGCTACGCATTATCCATTGCAGAGACTTCTTAGCAATGAATTGGACATAGCCATTGTGAGCGACCCAATCAAGAACGAGAACATTGAGTATTTGGAGTTGTTTCAAGACGAAATGGTGATGGTTGTTTCGGAGACCCATAAATGGGCTGAAAAGAAATACGTAGTTGCAGACGACTTCAAGACGGAACATTTATTTATTCATTCTTTGCCGTTGGAGACAGTAACTGTTCACCAATTTCTATTGGCTCCCGCTAAAGTATCTCCGAAAAAGATAACTCCTTTGCCGCTAACCGAGGCATCAATAGAAATGGTAAAGGCCGACATGGGAGTTATGGCAATGGCAAAGTGGGCAGCCCAACCATATCTAAAAACCAACACTATTCGGACAATACGGATTGGCAAAAATGGATTGAAGAGAAAGCACTTCATAGCATTTATCAAGAATAAGACCTATCCTGACTACTTCACTCATTTTAACGAATTTTTACAAACGGAAATCAATTTGCAATGGAATACCTGACTAGAAAAATTGAAATGGCAGATTTGCCTCGCTTTATTGAGCTATGTAAAAACCATGCAGCATATGAGCAAGCCCACTACAAAACAATTGACAAGTTCGACAAACTTAAGCGAGCAATATTTTCTGACAACCAGAAGCTTTACTGCTTTGTAGTCGAACATGATTCAAAATTAATTGGCTACTATACATATACTTTTGACTTTTCGACATGGGACGCAAAAACATTCATGTACTTAGACTGCCTTTATCTAGAGCCAGATTACCGAGGAATGAAGATTGGAGAACGGATATTCGAAGACCTAAAAGAAATAGCACAACAGAATGATTGCGTAAACATTCAATGGCAGACACCAGACTTCAACGAAAGAGCCATTAAATTTTACAAAAGGATTGGAGGGACAGGGAAAAACAAGGTTAGGTTTTTTATAAACTTGTGACATCCCGACTGAGATGCCTGCAGGCAACAAAATGTTTGCGCAATGGTGCGTTGACGTGTAGCCCAAAGTTTATATCTTCGTTCCACGTTTTGGTGTCGGACAGGACGCGGCTTCGAAAGCCCACCACTGCGCAAACACAAACGTTGTGCACAATTTTTAGTGAGTTTCGGTTAAACAAATAAACATTATGAAGAAGCTCATATCGACATCATTTTTCTTAGGACTACTACTACTATTGTCATGTCAACAACAGGACATTCAAATCAAAAAGGAGAAATTAGCTAAAGTTGCTTATTCCTCTCTTGACAAGGAGGAGAAATTAGCAAATGCATTAAAAGGGATTAGCATACCAGCAAACAAAGGAGGGAGAATTATGAATGTATTGGAAAATATCAATTCCGACTCTATTCTAAAAGTACTTCAATCTGATAGCACTAGTTATACGTTTACTATGCCGATGAAGAATGAAAGCACTAAGTCTTTTAAAAACTTAGTTTTTAGAAGGACACTCAATGGCTTTGTGGGATTTGTACTTGAGTATGAATCACCTAGCATACAATTGAGCTTAGTTGCCTTTACTGGGACAGTCAGGAAATATGATCTTGAGGGAAAACTTCTTCATGAATTACATCTAAAAAATGGAGTTGTAAATAGCAATAAAGGTGGTAGAACGACTTCTTGTACCCTTGCAGGATTCTCAAAAAGCTGTACGGAAGAAATACTTGACGGTTGGGATCATACGACAGGTGCTCCCATTTATAAATGTGGCCACTTCACGGTCTTTATAACATTTGATTGTTATGACTATACACCACCAGATCCCAATGGCAGCTACGGAACATACATTGCCGACTACAGACCAGCAGGTGGTGGTGGAGGAACTGCCGCAAGTGGTGGCGGTAATTATAACGTTAATACAGAGTATTCGACTTTTGATCCAGGTGATCCAATTGGGGTAATGCCTGAAATTTCAAGGGCAATGGACTTACAAGGCCTATTGCTCCAAAACCCAGAATTTTTATTAGAGATACCATGTACCCAGCTACCAAAATGGCAGACTCTTACCCAACATAGGCCAAGTCAGGCAGTAATGGATAAGCTACAGGCTATCAAGAACAACTATTCTCTTGGCGATGTTGCTTTACAATCAATTAAAAATGCAAGTGGGGAAATAGTCAACCTTGACTACTTCCCAGTTACAATTACAACTTTACCAAATAACCCTGCTACAGGGCAGAGATTTACAGCACCCGAGTTCTTGAATTACATAAGAACTCATATGAATGATTTTGTCAATACTTCTATCACTGGTTTTAGCCCTTCAACTATTACTGGATTTGATGAAGCTCAAGTTTGGAACTCAAGTAATCCGTTAGGTGGTGTTATACACCTCAATATTGGTGGCGGAGCAGGTGATGGCTCAGTAATCTGTTCAATGAATAATCCAAACAACTGGATTTTTTCTACAATAGAGCTTCCTTATAATCCGTTTGTTCAAGGCTATGATGGGCAGCATCCTGTAAGTGGGAACAGAGAGTTTGGTTTTTCTCAGAAAGCAAATGGCTCTTATACTTTCTATACTAGAGGTGTAGATAGAATAACTGATGCGCTCGATGCCCTCGTGGCAAATAATATCCTAACTGATCCATTTCAGAATCCCGATGCATTATGGAATAGCTTCAAAAATGGTGTATATAATTTTACTCAATCTCATTCTGGTGTTGCCGTGACTCCTACTCAAAGTGAAAATCAAATTTACAGACCAGATTGGAACAAAGTAAAAGAAGTTCTACTTGGACTTCAACCAATTAGCAACTTAGGATGTAGGTAAATTGTATAGGTCACAAGTTTTTAAACTTTAAAATATGAAAAATTTAAAAATTATATTTTATTCACTAGGCATTATAACTTTTATCATTTTCATAATCATTAGGTATAATAATATATTGAACGGGTATTTATTATTTATTCCGCTGACAGTCACTTTAGGGCTTCTAATTACAATTTCAATTCTTTCTTTAATACGGAAAATAGGAATAAAGGGCTTTATTTATGAATGGATTTTTCTAATCGCCTTGGCAACAATATCCATGTTATTAATAAAGTTTGTGTAAACGGCAATTTAATGAAAGAGACGTGAGAAAACTGTGCACAACAAAATGCTTCTGCAATAGCGCGGTGACGTGTAAGTTATAAGTGTTATCTTCGTTCCACGTTTGGTTTAGTGGGACAGGACGCGGCTTCGAAAGCGCACCACTGAAGAAACACAAACGTTATAGCCAACCTTTAAAAACGACCGACAATGGTATCCAATTTTAAGAGATTAACTTTGTGACAAATTCTTCATTAGCATCAATTTGTAGATAATGACCGCAATTTTCTATTTTGCTTATACGAACATTGCTAAACGTACTTTCTAAAATCTTTCCAGATACTTCCCAAGACTGAAATTTGTCATCCGTTGCCCAAAGTAAATGAACGGGTATCTTGACATCTTTTAACTTTTCCATATTTTCAATTGTGTAACGGTTATCCAAACGTGCAAGCATCTTTTGAAAGTTCGCAACTGATTTACGTTTGTGAAATTTGCCATCAAAAAATACACGTTCAAATTCGCTTTTTGAGAACGACTTATTTCTAACAAAAAACCGCTTCATACCGACAAACAATTTATCAGCGTTGAACCTACCGAGTAATGCAAGCCAATAAAATAAACCTATTTTGGAGGCCTTTACCAATTTAGCAATTGTTGGAACAGGATAAGTATTTGCAGTTCCGACATTGGAAAGCGTTACTTTTTCAAAGAGTGACGGGTTATCTGTAAGCATAATCTGCGCAACCGCACCACCCAAATCGTGTGCGACCACCCAAACCTTTCTAAAATTTTGTTCTAACAACCATTGATTGAACAGTTTAGCGTTTCCAAACAAAGAGTAGTATTCGATTTCAATTACTTCTGTTTGTCCGTAACCTGATAAGTCAGGTGCAAGACAATAAAAACCTTTTGACGAAACCTTATCCATTGTTTCTCTCCAGATTTCAGCACAAGCAGGTATGCCGTGTAGGAAAAGAACAATGGGCTGCCCTTTTGTACCAGTTTCCAGACAGGAAATACAATTCTTACCGACTTTAAAATTTACTCTCTTCATAGACTAGCTTGTTTATGTAAACCAAGTTACTTTTGTAAAGCAAGTTAAATCTTGAATTTTAGATAAGCAATAAGTTACGATGAAGAAAGTAAGTTTACACAAGGAAACTGTTATTGAAAATCATACAGTTACGATTCAGAAAAAACTAAAGAAAATATTCGGACACCTTGACCCAAGTAATCCGCCAGAAATTTGTCCGATAAGAGATATTCTTTCGCCAGTAACTGACAAATGGAGTATCTTAATTGTCCTATTCTTAGGCGGCTATCACACTTTAAGATTTAACCAGCTAAAGACAATGTTATATGGTGTTTCCTCTAAAAGTTTAACAGAAAGACTGAAACACTTAGAGAAGGACGGCTACATTCTAAGGACCATGTTTTCGGAAGTTCCAATAAGAGTAGAGTATCAACTTACAGAATTTGGCTATGCTTACCTCAACAAACTAATTGACATTACAGAATGGATAAGTTTGAATATGCCGGAAATAGTAAAACAGCGCTATAAATTTGATGAAACGATTGAAAACAGAAAATAAGCCAATAACTGTCACACCTTGAAATTTTGTGAATCTAACTGTCAAACATTAAAAACAGACAGTATGAACAGAATTATCTTAATCGGACTTGCAATGACAATGACAACCGCTTGCAATCCATCAACTCAAAATCAAAAGGAAACAACAATGAATGAAAAAAAGACAAGAATGGTGGAAATTACCACATTCAAACTTAATCAAGGGGTGGCAGTTAAAGACTTTGAACAGTCTGCACGTTCTATGCAAAAGGACTTTTTAGAAAAGCAAGACGGGTTTATAAAAAGGACTTTGACCGTTTCACAAGACAGTGTTTGGACTGATGTTGTTTTTTGGAAAGATCAACAAAGCGCAGAGAAAACGATGAAACTTTCCGAAACCTCTAAATTGGTTATACCTTTTATGGAGAAAATTAATTTCAACTCAGTAAAAATGAATTTTACAAGCCCAGTCATCATTGAAGAATGAACGCAAGGAAATTAGAGCATTCGTTTTTAGGCAACAATAGGATGTAACCCAACTCTTTTCAAAATGTATTGATAAAATTTGCGAAGAAAAAATGAGTAATCCATTTCAAACGACATACCAAGATAAAGATGACAATGAGCTCATTGCACAAGCAAGAGAAGGTTCAAAAATGGCGTTAGAAACATTGATAAAAAAGCACCAACACTACATTTACAATGTAGCTCTCAAAATGACGTTAAGTCCATTTGACGCAGAAGACATTACCCAAGAAGTCTTGATAAAAGTCATTACTAATCTTGCTCAATTTAAAGGCGAAAGCAATTTCAGGACTTGGGTATATCGTATCACTTTTAATCACTTTTTGAAAATGAAAAAGGTTTGGTTAGAAGATTATATCACTTCTTTTGACCATTACGGCAGTGAACTTGGACAAATGTCAGATACAGACCTTTCTGAATTGGAAAAAGTAGAAATGAAAGAATTGATACAAGAAGCAAATATCAGTTGTATGAGTGGAATGTTGCTGTGTTTGGACAGAGAACAACGCTTGGTTTATGTTTTGGGAGAAATATTTGATATTGACCACACGATAGGCTCACAAATGTTGGACATTTCCAAAGACAATTTTCGTCAAAGACTTTCAAGGGCAAGAAGAGATCTTTACAACTTTATGAATAATAAATGTGGCTTAATTAACACTTCAAATCCTTGTCGTTGCGACCGAAAAACAAAGTCATTCATTAAAGCGGGTTGGGTTGACAAAGAGAAAATGAAATACAACACATCATACTTAAAAAAGATAAGTGAAGAAGTACCAAAAAAAGCCGAAGATCTTTGCAACTTGACAGAAGTTGAATATGCTGACCTTTTCAGAAATCATCCTTTTCAAGAAAAGGAGCATCATAAAAAACTATTTGCTAACTTGTTGACAGACGACAGAATATCAAATCTATTTAACCTGAATTGAGAGAAAGGCTGGCTATAACACTGTATCCTATGTATATAAGTAGATACCTAGAGAAACAAAATTTCTTTTGAAAGCAAGAGGTAAGTGATTTACCTCCCGCCTTCGCAAGTATTTTGGTTTGGTCAATTAAAATTAGTTTTACGTTTTCATATCTGCAAGTTTTTTCATTATCCATTACCAGCATCCTATGAGTAGATACTGACTATCTTGTCAGCACTACAAGCTTCTTTGATTAAACTGATAATTTTAAAAACAACCCGCTACATGCTTTGCGGAAGTCAAGACTTCGCTATTTGATTATATCACGATGACAAACAGTGTTTTGTAGTCGGGTTGTGTATCAGTCAGCCGTTGGGCTGTTGTATTTTGTTGTTTAGGCAATGAATAGGTTAATATTAATATGTTTAGAATATAACTATTTTACGATCGCACACTGGTAGGGCTGTTGGGTACGCCACACATACCTTATGCGACTTACCAGCTTGCGGGCTACTTTCACAATAGCAGCCTTTCCATTCTTTCCTCTTTTTAATTGCTCTGTATAGTAGAGCGTCAGAGCTGGATCACTTCGCTTAGCGGTCCATGCGCACTCGATGAGGTCGCTCCGCAATTGACGGTGTTTTCGGATGGTGATGCGACTTCTGATTTCTTTTTCTCCGCTGCTGTGCTCCATGGGCAGTAAGCCGATGAAACTGTTGAGGTGATAAAAATCAGTGAATCGATTGATGTCACCTATTTCTGTAATTAGAGAAGCGGCCGTTAGAGGACCAATCCCCGGAACACTTCTTAATAGATAGTAAAGCTTGTTGTACTTTTTGCTTCGCATTAACTTGCGAATGGTATTGCAAATGCTGAGCATTTGCTTGCGCATCATATCAAGTTCGTGCAGCATGTAATTTAATGTGACACGGTTACTGGGTTGCTCAAACTCCAACTGATGGAGCCAGAGAAGAAAGTTATTGCTCCAATTGGGATTATCGAAACGTTCAGGAACGGTAATGCCCGGGAAATCCAAAAACGCCTTGATCCTGTTTTTGCACCGAACGAGATCTGACCATAGCTTCTTTCGCTGCCGGACCAATTGACGATCGGCTTCCTGATCATGATTGGGAACGAAGATGCTTTTTAGTTGCCCGCTGCTGAGCGCGTGGCCAATGCCACGGGCATCACGGCTGTCGGTCTTGTACACTTCATCTTTATGAGTGCTGGGTATGTCTGCAGGATTAACCACCAGACATTCAATTCCCATTTTTTTGAAATGGCGTTGAATCCAGAAGCCAAATTTTCCGCTTTCATAAGCGCATGAGTATCGGGCACCGGGATAGTGAGTTACTAAAAAGTGATGTAAGGCTTGCGGACTGGGAGGTTGATGAATATTGCGCAAGTACTGGTTACCTAAAAATATGGCGGCATTCCAACTGCGTTTGTGAACATCCAATCCTACATAAACTGTTTGATTTTCGAAATTTGCTGTAACTTTAGTCATGGCGTTTAGGGTTTGATAGTGAAACATCATTTTTGTAGCCTTCACTAATTTAGTAAAGGTCTACTTCTCCCTAAGCGCCTACTTTTATATAGCATAGAGGCTTTGCGTCAAGCGGGGTTGACGCGCAGTCCAACATTTTCGTATCTTTATTCCGTTCGGTGTCGGGGACCCGCCTCCGCGAAATGCTTCGGACGGAAAGTCAGGACGCGGCTTCGAAAGCCCACCTCTGCGCAAACACAAACGTGTGTGTCTTGAACAAAGTCCAGTTGTAAGGACGATGATGCTGTACAAAAGATGGAAGGCTTCTCAATTAGATTACCCTCGTGTGGAAGTCGAGCGAACCGAACTGGCCAACGAATAATTTAAGATAGAAGGAAAGGACTTCCGCAGACGCCTGTCAGAAGGAGTTTGCAAATCACCTTACGCTGCTGAAAGAGGAAATGCTTTTGGTGGTGAACGATAAGGAAAAACGGGAACGAAGATTCCCGAAGATGCGTGTTGAAGAGTTGAATAGAGTGAATTCGCGACTGACGCCTCGTCATGTTAAAGAAGCGATGGTGAAAGCAGGTGCTTACGTTTACATCTGTTACGAGTGCCAGGTTAGTAAAATCGAAGTTTTAACTGCCTTCCAGCATTTCAATCCTCTTAACGTTCAGCCCTTCATTGGATGGTGAGACTTTCCGTAGTGCTTACGGCTCGTTACGATCAACTACTATGGCCTCTGCTGACGTCTTTTATGCTCCTAACTTAACCCATAATTTGGGGTTTAAATCCAGTAATAAATCGTTATCGCCTTTCCAACTTAATCAAAACAATCTGTGTCTAGTAGACGGAACAATTGGATGCAGGTTTGTTGATTTTATTTTAAAGCCTGCATCTTGATTTTAGTATTCAACCATTTTACAAAAAAGAAAAATGAGGATAATAATTTCAATTTCGGTATTGCTAGCCATTGTTTTTTTTAGTGTGGGCTGTAAAGAAAGCGACACCGTGCCTGGCCCAATCCGCCCGATCTCAAACATTTTTTCGTATGATTTTACTGCCAGTCAGGATGGATGGGTAGGTGGGTTTGCTGACCACTTCGATACTACATCGACAGACTTTAACCTCGTATTCGCGCGAACCAATTTACCTGCACCCTTAAATACGTCAAAAAAAGCACTCAAGTTAGCTGGCACTAACCGAAGTGATGACTTGTTTATGTTTTTAAAACGAAAAATTACAGGGCTTAATCCAAATACAAATTATGAAATAAAGTTTGAAGTAGAGTTTGCATCGAATGTGCCCACCAATAAGGTAGGCGTTGGAGGTAGTCCAGATGCTGTTATGCTCAAAGCTGGAGCCACACTTGTTGAACCCATTTCTTCATTAACGAGTGACGGGCATTACAGAATGAATATCGATCATGGAAGCCAAATGCAGCAAGGAATTGACATGAAGAATCTCGGCACAATAGGCGTTTCCGACAATGTTACGGAGTATACACTTCTCACCAAAAATAATAGCTCCCAATTATTCACGCTTAGAACAAATGCGAGTGGTGAAGTTTGGGTAATTATCGGAACTGATTCGGGCTTTGAATCGAGAACAGAATTGTACTACGCTAAAATTACGGTTACGTTTTATTAAGGGCACCTGTAAAAATTCAATTTCACCCTTCTCTCTGTGGCTACCGTTAGGACACAATTTTTTCAATTTACTGCGCTTCGCATAGTTACAAATGTCTTGCGGCATTGCCGCTAAACTTCACAAATTCAGCAAGAAAATGGTGATCCTGAAAGTAGTAGGTTAACTACAAACAAATTAATTGTCCTAACAACAGTAGCTCTTTGCGGAGAAGGGAAAGAGTGGAGTTAATAAAAAGAATTTTTTTAGAGGTGCCCGTAAGCCAAACGGATCGTGTGCCTTTGTTAAAAAAAGATGGTGTTTATTTTATCTTGGATAAGTAAGCACTTTCTTTTCGTAACTTTTGAGCTCTTCGAACGAGCAGGATAGAGTACCCTAAGCCGGTTAATGATATCACTTTCCACCGTAACCCATAGAGTAGATAGGAGACATCAATCAGTGCCGTAACGGTGTAAATGAATACCAATAGCGACAAGGCAAATACCAATATCTGCATGGGCGTCTTTACTACCAGATACCCAAAAATGATAAATCCAATACCAAGGAAGACCTCCGCGCCAATCAATAGCAGATCGGTAGAAAAAACCAAACTTCGAACGATGTGAATGAATCCAAGTGCATAAAGAATCCAGCGGCTGCTATTTACTGCGGATGTTGAATCACTAATCTTACCGGACTTTAAAATCTGTTGCGCGATAAAAGCTGATTTCTCCTGGTCAGTTGCTGTGAACGGAAATTTGCAGGTTGAACATACCGTTATTGATTCCGGAAATTCAGTACGTCAGTTTGGGCAAGTCATGGTATAATTTTTCTAAAAGTAGGAGAGAGCCGGGATTATTGCAAGGAGGAGTAACACATGCGCTATCTTGAAGCCAACTTTCTTCGGCGGGCTTACCGATTTAAATAACTGATAAACAATTGGTTTGCATTTTTGCACAGGGTGCAGGGTATTAAAAATTGAAATAATCAGTAGGATAATATCTGTGAATTAAAGATTTTTGCGTCAGTCGTTGCTCCTCTGACTACCTCTTCCCAAAATATCTTCTATACTTTATTTAAATCAATGAATCGCATTCATCTCAGCTTCTGTTTTATCTTTTTCGCAGGTGTTTCACTTTTCGCGCAAGCCGATCGTGAAGCCTACTACATTTCTAAAAACACCAATTTGGAGATCACCCTCACCGGCGGCAATTTGCGTGTGCTCGAGCAGTACAGTTCTGAAAAGATGTTCGTTTCGAACTTCGACAAATACTCGAGCGAATCCATTCACTTTTCGGATATGGAACCGCTCATGGAATGGAAAGCGGAAACATTAACGCCGAATCAACGGAAGTCTTTTAAGAAAACAAAAGTCGAGACGATTGTTACACAAGATTTGATGGACCCCGGCATATTTTATGGCGGCTATAAGATGAGCGAATTCATTTATCCAAACCTGAGCAGCGGCTCCATCGGCAAGTTTGACTATGTGAAAGAATTAAAAGATCCACATCTGATTTCTCCTTTTTACTTTGATGAAGGTATCGCTGTTCAGTTTGCCGAATTTTCTGTTACCATGCCGCAAGGTGTGATTTTGCGGTATCATGTGTTTGGCGATTTGAAAGACAAAATCCGTTTTGTGCAACAAACCAATAATGGCAACACCAAATACAGTTGGGCGCTGGCCGATATTCCTCCATATGAGAAGATGAAAGATTCTCCATCACATGCCTACCACGGCACCCATGTGATTGTCTATATTGACTCGTACACCAAAGCGAATGGCGAGAAAGTGAAAGTATCCGGCAATGTGAACGACCTCTATCAATGGTATCATTCGTTGGTCAACAAAATTCCGAACCGAGGCAATTATACCGAGTTGCATCGGGTAGAAGATGAGCTGCTGGCATCGCTTGCCACACCCGAAGAAAAGGCGAAGGCCATTTTTAACTGGGTGCAAAAAAATATCAAGTACATCGCGTTCGAAGATGGTATGGCTGGATTTATTCCACGCGAACCAGCGGACGTTTTTAACAAACGCTACGGCGATTGCAAAGACATGGCCAACCTACTTCGTTATATGATGAACCGGGCCGGCTTAGAATCATACCTGACGTGGATCGGTACGCGCCGAAAGCCCTACACCTATGAGGCAGTACCCTCGCCCGTAGTGGATGACCACATGATTTGTGCCGTGAAGAATGGCAACGATTATCTCTTTCTGGATGCCACCAACTCCTATCTTACCTATGGCAAACCAAGCAGCATGATACAGGGTAAAGAGGCGTTGATTGGTTTGGCCAAGGATGAATATAAAGTGATTCCTGTGCCGATACGAGCCGGCAAAGAAAATCAACGCATCGACACGTGCCGTATCGAAATTGAGAAAAATGGCATTCGTGGAAAATTCATCAGCTACTTAACCGGCTACAAAAAAGATGATTTCGAAATTCAATCGTTGAAAGGCCAATTGAATATTGAAAAAGAATATGTTCGTGATTTTTTTGAGATTGGTGACAACAGTATTCAAATTTCAAACGTAGTTGTACGCGGATTGGGTAACACCAATGAGCCTGCTATTGTTTCATTTGATTTTACGCAGGCAGGATATTATAAATCTGCCGCCAATAAAATCTACATCAACCTCAACCTGAATAAAATTCCGCCGGGCGAAACGGTCGAAGAATCGCGCGCGCAATGGCTGGAAGCCGACTACCACTATCAACATCTGTCAACCACACTGCTCACGATGCCCCCCGGTTACAAAGTCGATTTGCCCACCGGCAATACTACAGCCTATCCGGAATTTTCATTTGAAACCCGCTACGCCATCCACGACAATACATTGGCATTGCATCGCAAAATTGAATCAAACTATTTGTACTTAACGAAGTCACAGTTTGCCCAATGGAATAAGTTCATCCAAAGTTTATCATCTGCTAACCGGCAACTGGTAACCCTTGCCGCCAATCCATAACTACTCGCTAAACCTCTTGCTTTACTTTATACATACTTAATTTTATGAAGCGTATTCTTATTTTACTGTCGGCACTTTTTACATCGCAGCTCGCTACTTCACAAGGACTCTTTTACACCGAATACCGTTGGGAACGTGTGCCTTCCATTCACCTGTTGGATGGAGATGATGTGAAATACCCGGCAGTCATTTTTCGCAAACTGTATGTTGCCGAATTGTCCGTAGACGCTTACAATGCCAACACCTATACAACCGAGCACCAGATCATCCACGTCAATAACGATGCCGGGGTAGAACAGTACAATAAAGTGCGGATACCTGTTCGCTCCAGTCAGGAACTCATTGATTTACATGTGCGTGCCATTGCGCCCGACGGCAAGATTACCGAATTCAGAAGAGAGAATTTAAAAGAACTGCAAAACGTGAAGGGCTATGCCAACTTCAAAATATTTGCCATTGAAGGAGTGACGGTAGGAGGAGAGGTTGAATACTACTACACCCTTAAATCAACGCCGCAATCGTATGGCCGCTTAATTGCGCAAGACGATGTTCCAGTGAAAGACTTTGAGTTTCGGTTGGTTTATCCGAAGCGATTTGGTTGGCAAGTGCGCTCATACAATGGTTTGCCTACCGGCAAGGAAGGCAACTTTGGCGATAGCAAAAAATCAATTTCCATTACATCTCCATTGATACCCGCTTTGCAAGACGAAGAATACTCGGCCTACAAAGCCAATTTGCAACGGGTAGAGTTTAAGCTCGAATCGAATGGTACCACCAGCAACATGATGACCTGGGAGGATGTAAGCAACAACATCATCCATAGCTTGTATGATTGGAAGGCAGCTAACAAAGTGGCAAAGTTACTCAAGCCCTTGAAGCTGGAAGAATTATCGGAGACAGATAAAATCATTGGGCTTGAAAACTATATCAAAAATAACTTCACCGTTCAGGAGGGTTCGAATGAATCGTATGAAGATGTGCGCGAGATCATTGACAGTCACGTGGCGAATGAAGATGGAATCATGAAATTGTATTTTGCCTGTTTGCAAAATTTAGGGATCAAAAATCAGATTGTACTTGCGAGTGAACGCGAAGACGGAGAGTTTGAAAACGACTATGTTTCTATTTACCGGATTCGAGGCGTTTTCTTTTACTTTCCACAACTGTCTAAATTTCTGATCCCGGCTGATGCTTCTATGCGACTGGGTGCTGTACCCGACAATGTGGCCAACGGAATCTTCATTGCCTATGCGGTGAAGGATGGCTCTACCCGCTATCAAGTACACACTTTGAAGCCATTGCCTCCATTGGATTATACGCACAACAAGCTCGGTACCAAGGCAACGATTTCTTTTGCATCCTCCATGGAGACTCCGGAGGTTCAACAAGAGAATTTCTTTCAAGGCTATCGGGCATTTCAGATGCGCGGCTTTTATGCGCAAGTTCAAAAAGAAAAGCGCGACGATTTTTTAAAGGGCATCACACTTTCCGGAATGGAACATGTAGATGTGATCAAACGTGAAATCGCCGGAGAGAAAACAGATTTATCTGCTGACCCGGATTCGTACTTCACCATTAAAACCAATTACAAGGCACCTGATTTGATTGAGAAAACGGATAAAGACTATTTGGTTTCCATTGGGAAACTGATTGGAAAACAATCGGAGTTGTATCAAGAGACTGAGCGAAAAATGGATATTTCCTTTCAATCGATCAGCGACTATCATCATGAACTGCGTATGCCGATTCCGGAAGGGTATGTATGTGAAGGGTTGGAAGCAGCGCGCATCGATCATCAGGTAGTAGTGGATGACCAGGTAGTGATGGCCTTTAAATCGGATTATGAAATTAAAGGCAACGAAGTAATTATCCGGGTGAACGAAGTGTACAAAGTGCTTTACTTACCCAAATCGAAGTACACCGAATTCCGCGCGGTGATCAATTCCGCTGCCGACTTTAACAAGCTGGTATTGATTTTACGACCACGGTAATTTCTCTCCTCAGAGTGCTTTGGGACTCTGAGGCAGACTAACCTATTAGTTACTGAGTAGAGTGTCTCGCAGAGTCCCTTGCAGGAGACTCTGCGAAGAAATAAAGTAGAGTGAGCCACTCTTCACCGCTTAACTTAACTTTTTCTCAAGCTCATCAATTTTAGTCTGAGCTTCCATTTTTCCCAATGACAACGAGAGTTTGTATAGTTCCAATGCCTCGCGTCTGGTTTCCTTTTTCTTTCGTGGAGCAAAATGGGTACGGTTAGCCGCGGTTTCAAGTGCCTGCGCCTGCGCGTAATATAAATTGGCCACTACAATACGGGTATCTTCTTGTGTATCATTGAATAATTTTTCCAACGCCGCAATTTCCATCTCACTTACTTTGATAACTTCATCTTTGATGGATAGTAACGAGTCTTTGCTATTTAGTTTAGCCCACAATGCGATATTCTGATCATGTTCACGCGCCAACTTTAATTGAAGCTCCAGAATTTCTTCAGAGCGTTTTGCCAAATCAGCCTTCAAGCGGCGGATCGATGAATTAGAGACTTTGGATGATTTCTCAAGTTCTGCCAAACGGACGGATGTTTTTTGTATATACAGGTTGATGTTTTTCAGACGACCCACATAATCAGCGTAGGTGGTTCCTTCCACCATCGACACTTGCAAACTCTTTCGGCTTTCATCGATGGAGTCAATCAAAACACCGACATCATCGAGGTTCTTCTCAGCATCCTTGCGGATGTTTAATTGCACGTTCAACGAATCAATCTGGTTTTTTAATAATGCCTTTTCTTTGGAATCGCAGCTCGTGAGTGCCCAAACGATGGCCAGGCCGAAAATGTACTTTTTCATAAATGAGTTTTGGGTTTTAATGTATACCATCCGCAGAGAAAGAATGATGCCACAAAAGTCATCGAACAACAGCCTTGAAAGAACAACAACTCGCATGGCTCATGAGAACAGGTGTAGACTTATTTCCCCACGCAAATCACCTTCGGGGTACAATTATGCCGATCAAAGAGGTAATTGTTATCACTTCTTTTTTCGCGCTTCTTCCTTTTTCTTCTTGCGGAAAAAACCGCGCAGCAGAAAGTTATGTTGCAAGGCTTCCATGTTATCGTCTAACTTGATGGAGGCAGATTTTGCGTGTGTGAGCGTGCTCTTTAGTTGATGCGCAAATGCCGAATCCGTGAGAAGCAGGCCCACGGCATTTTCGCTGTTGTTCATTTTCGCCACCATTGATTGCAAGTCGTCTGACATTTTTCGTGAGTTCGTACTCAGCTTCGAAACATTTTGCAATGTTTGTTCAAACGTTTTTAAGTAAGCTGTATCGGTCATGAGTTTAGGAATCAATCCACTGCCCTTGTTTATTTTTGTGAGCAGTGTGTGTGCATCTTCGGTTAATCGCGCGGTGTTTTCACTCGCCACTTTCAACGAGGCAATGGTTTGCCGCAAGTCTTTTGAAATAGCTCCATCACGCAGCAATTCACCAACTATTCCTTCGCCATGGTTGAGCCGGGCTGAAATCAGTTTAAGATCATCGGTAATCGATCGTGTATTAGTGCCTACTTCTTTCGCGATGTTGAATAACTCTTGCGTATCCGTTGGGGAGATGGCATTGATGGTGTCATTCTCGTGAATGATGTCGCGCACATTACCGGGTCGGATCACCACAATTTTATTGCCCACCAAACCATCCGAGCCCACATACGCATTGGCATTTTTCTTGATAAACTGATTTTGCTTGTCCTTCAGTGAGAGGCTGACGATTACCTGACCTTCGGCAACGATCTGAACTTTTTTCACCGTTCCTATTTTTACACCCGACAGCCATACATTGTCGCCTTCTTTCAGGCCTTCTACATTTTTAAAAACGGCCGAAACGGTGAATGTTTTGTTAAATAGATTCCCCTCTCGCCCCAGATAAAATAGCGCGATAAGAAATAGTATTATTCCGATCAAGGTAAATGCACCTAGCTTTATATCTTGTTTGCGCGTGTTGTTTTCCATAGCGTGTTAATAATTAAAAAAATGTTTAAGATCTTCATCGTTGCGGTCACGCAGTTCATCAAAGGTGCCTTGCAGTTTGCTTTCACCATGGATGAGTGCTACCATGCGGTCAGACACCTGACGGGCACAACTAATATCGTGTGTGATAATGATGGAGGCGGTGTGGTAGGTATCGCGTACTTGTAGAATGAGTTCGTTGATTTCAGAGGCGGTGACGGGATCTAAACCGGAGGTCGGTTCGTCGTACAACATAATTTTGGGTTTCAATATCAGTGTGCGTGCAATGCCGATACGTTTTTTCATTCCTCCGGAGAGTTCATCGGGGTTCATATCTACCGTATTTTCAAGGCCAACTTCTTTCAAGGCCTGCATCACTTTTTCATTCAACACATCGCGATCAAAAATGCGCAAGTTTCGTTTCAGCGGAAACTCCAAATTTTGCCGGACAGTCATCGAATCGTACAATGCACTTCCCTGAAAAGAAAAGCCTACTTGCAATCGTAGCTCGTTTAGTTCGTGTACCGAAAGCAAAGGAACTTGATAACCCAACACATTAATGCTGCCTCCATCGGCTTTGAGCAGGTCCACAATGCACTTGATCAAAACTGACTTGCCGGTGCCCGAACGGCCCAGCACCACCAGATTTTCTTTTTCATACAAATCCAGATTTACACGATTGAGAATCACACGGTCGCCAAATCTTTTTTCCAGGTTGATAATCTCCACCACTTTTGTTGGTGACCCCGTCATGTTCTCCGAAGAGGGTGTGAGCTTATTCATCGGAAAAAGTTTAATACTTGCAGCGTAAGCAAATCGATAATGAAAATAGAAATCATGGAAACAACCACCGCGGTGTTGGCTGCTTTACCCACACCGGTAGTGCCTTTGTCGGAATGGTAGCCTGCATAGGTACTGATGGTGCCAATGGCAAAACCAAAAAAAGCAGATTTGATCAGCGATCCAAATACATCTAAGTAGGTGATACGTTCGGCCACTTCGTTGAAGAACAGGAGAAAGCTGGAATCGTTGAATGCGTTGACCATCACAAACGAACCAAGTAAAGCCACACAATCGGCGTAGATTACTAATATGGGCAACATGAGCGTAGCAGAAAGAATGCGCGTAACCACCAAGTATGAAAATGGCCGGGTGCCGGAAACTTCCATTGCATCAATTTGTTCAGTTACTTGCATGCTTCCCAGTTCCGCTCCCATGTTCGAACCGAGTTTGCCCGCACAGATTAATCCGGTGATCAGGGGACCGAGCGATCGCACTACAGCTTGAGAAACCAACGAGGGAAGCCATGACTCAGCACCAAAGGATGCCAGCGAAGGTTGCGATTGTTTGGTAAAGACCACACCCGCCAAAAAGGAAGTGAACGTAATCAGAAACAATGACTTATTGCCTTGGGCAAAACATTGATTTCCGATTTCGCGCCATTCATAGGGTGGAATAAGCGCACTTCTGAAAAACTGGACGATGAACTTATAGACGTCGGCAATACCAATAAGCGTTTTACGAATAGTCATGTGGGCACTTCATGGTTCCCTTCGAAGAAAATCCATGCCACAATTTCAAATCGCCTTCAGCACGCCTTGTTAAGAGGTTTGTTATGAGGTTCCAGGATTAAACTTTGATTATAGTGTAGAATTAAATGCCGATTGGATTCCTCATTTTGCCCCCAACCAGAAAAGAATGGCGACATTCATTTTTTTCTGGCCGGTAATGATTCTTCAGTTTTCAGATGGTATAATTCAAAAAATGAAGGCTCAATAAAATAAAATCACTTCGCCACGATATTCTGACTGATGGCGAACAATACCAGGCCCACTGTGTTACGCGAGCCCGTCTTTTGCAACAGGTTATTGCGATGGCCGTCTACTGTTTTTGAGCTGATAAAAAGTTTCTCCGCAATTTCCTCCGTGGTGTTTTGTTGGCAAATCAACTGCAAAATTTCTATTTCGCGTTTGGTTAAATTCAATGCTGTGGGTAATGCTTTTGACTTTTGTCTTTTGCCGAGGTTGCCTTGAATGGCTCTGAGTGTCTGCTCGTTGATGTAGGCACCCTTGGTGTATACCGAACCGATAGCATTGTAAACCTCTTGCGGGTCGCAATCTTTTACGAGATAGCCGGCAGCCCCATGCTGAATGAGTTGGGCAATGAGATGATCATCGTTGTGTACCGATAAGATCAAAACTTTTATTTCCGGAAAATGAATGGCGAGGTCATTGGTTAGATGCATGCCGCTGTATTCTACCTTGCCATTGGGTGGGAGGGAAATATCCACTAATAATACATGCGGCAGCTGAGGGCAAACGTTCAACTTTTCAATCACCGAATAGCCATCGGCAGATTCAAACACCACATCAATCGTTGGGTGAAGCGACAAAATCGCTTTGAGCCCTTGGCGGAATAACTCCTGATCCTCTACTAGCCCTACGCGTATTTTAGGTTCGGCCATCATACAGCAACAGAAACTTTCGGAACCGGTATTTGTACTTGAGCAATGAGACCACGCGCCGCGTCATTTTGGATCGTCAAAGTGCCGCGAAGTGTGTTTACCCGCGCTTGCATATTTTTGAAACCCATGCCGGGTGTTGATTCAGTTTCCTGCAATCCTACGCCATCGTCGCGGTAGGTGAGTGTAAGAGTATTATCAAATTGATCGAGTTGAATATGGATGTGTTTGGCATGAGCATGTTTCAATGTGTTGTTCATAAGCTCCATACAAATACGGTACAAGCCCAATTCAATGGCAGCGGGCCATCGTTGATTTTCGTCGTGTGTAGTGAAATCGATGCGAATATCTTTCACATCTTCCATTTTGTGGATTACATCTTGAATGGTTCTAATGATGCCAAACATTTCTAACTGATAGGGCATGAGTTCATGGCTGATTCGCCGCATGGTATCGATGGCTGCCTCTGCCATATTGCGAATGTTTTGCAAGGCTTCCTGGTGTTCGCCGGATAACTCTGCTTCAAGCTGTACCATGCGCATGCGTGAGATGGAGAGCGTGGCGCCCAATTCATCGTGCAAGTTCGCCGCAATTCTTTTCTTCTCGTCTTCTTGAGCTGTGATAATGGAGAGGAGCAAATCTTGCTGATGATTGTTTTTGAGCTCTTCGTTCTTCAGCATTTGCTGGTACAGGTTCTTCTGAAAATTTTGATTAAGCATGGTTACGCCCAATGCAATAATAAAAACGATCCCTGCAAAAGGAAGAAGAGTTATTAGAAAATTCAGTTCGTTGGCCTGTGCCATAGCCCTACAAAGAAACAACAATACATGATCATTGAAAAGAAGGAATGAAGCACCCAGCTATATAAATTGGATTCTTTTGAAAACAAATCGATGATGATACCGCCAAAATAAAATATCAACAAGCTGGATGAATAATAAATGAATAAGCCTGAATTGATCCAATTCAGGCTTTTGGTCAGGTTTACTCTGTTTTTTTTAACGATGTCGTTTAGCATAATGATGTAGCTGGACAACGAAAATATGATAATGAGTATGGATTCGAGTGTGAGCCCATACGAATTAAATGTATAAATATCCTGAAAAAACAAGGAGTTGGTGATTGTTAAAATGAGAAATACAACCACCACCGTCCAGATTATTTTTGGGTTAATAAAACCTCGTAGTAAGTCTTGGTAGAAAAACGCCAAAAAACAAAAGCCCCCCGCCACATAGAGGTGGAGGAAGGGCATATTGTTTATACTTTGAAGCCAGAATAGGCGAGATCCTAACTCAATAAATGCCGAAAAGAAAATGAACCAGGTAAAGATGCGAAGCGTTGTTGGCAACTGCCTGTAAACAAATAGCGAATAGATAGTTATAATGAATAACGGGATAAAAGAAAACTTGATAATGATGATTAAGATATCCATTGAGTACGATTATTTTTGGGGATACAGCTGACTGCCTGACGGGCACGTTTTGGGGCACGGAGCTGTAAAATCGAGCACATAGCTTCCGGTGCTGGCTTCCACATCAGATGCGTCGGCTAACGTACGCTTATGGGGGCCATTTAAAATAACATCCTTTCCAGCCTCACCTTTAGCAATAGAGGCTCCCTCGACAGGCGTCAAAAAGAGCCGGAACTTATTGTTTTTATCTATGCCCAAATAAACACGGGCGTGGGTGTATTTCACCTTGGTATTTTCGGGCAGACCCAACGCCTCTAATAAATCGGCGGCGCGGATCGTGTATGCGTTAATGGGTATACCATCTAATTTCAGTCTGGATATAGAATCATATCGTTTTATATAAAGTTTCGCCGAGTCTAAATCAAGGGCATATTCAGCTACTGCAGGTCCTTGATCCACAGCGGTTGTGTCATCTTTGGGTTGTGTACCGCAGGCAATAATAAACAAAAAGAATACGATGGAGAGCGTGCTATTTTTCATACGTGTTGTGTTGGTTGGTTTTTAATACAACGATAATACGAATTCTCTTATAAATAAACACATCTGGATCAAATTCTTCCTGTCAACCCGTAGAAATACCTATCCGAAGAATACAATCAGGTAAAAACCCCTGATTTTAAAATCAGATAAAAACCATCATGTTTTACAGATTTTAGGGTAGCACATTTGTTAACACGAACGCCACCCATTACAGTATGATCTATCAGGCACTGGATACGGTAACCAATGAATTAAACACTTACTTAGTGAAACGATTTCATGTGGATGGACAAAAAGCCGCCATACTCAATTCGGTCGTAAATCAAGATGGAAGCATTCCTGATTATAGTCTCAATAAAATCGTGCTCACTTTGATTAATCTGGAACACGAGACTGCCATGCCTTATAATCCGATCTATTTCCAGAACCAAGATATGACACAAACACAAAAACCGCAAAACCTTCCGTATAACTTTAACATGGATGTGTTGGTAACGGCCGTGTTTGAAGGAATCAATTACGATGAGGGGTTAAAGTTTCTTTCAGAGGCCATCTACTTCTTTCAAAACAAAAATACATTTACCATTGAAAACACGCCACAGTTAAATCAAAGCATTCAACAACTCCATTTCGAGCTGATTAAATTAACGTATCACCAAGAGCATAGCCTGTGGGGAGCCATTGGTACCAAGTACATGCCTTCTGTTTTATTTAAGATACGGATGCTTTCGTTTCAAAGTGGTACGCTGATAGATGTACCACAGATTGCGCAGGTTAAGCCAGTTAAAGGCAAACATTCAATAACAGATTTAAACCATTCTAACTCACTTTAAAACTAATTGCACAAACCATGAATCCAAACATGTCAGTAACACCCGGCGTTTACATTGAAGAAGTAGATGCTTTTCCCAATTCGGTAGTACAGGTGGCCACTGCGGTGCCTGCTTTTATTGGCTATACGCCGCAAGCTTTTTACGAAGGCAAATCGTACACGTTAAAGCCAACGAAAATTACTTCGATCAAGGAGTTTGAGACCTTCTTTGCCTTTCCAGATTCAGACGCAAAGCAATATTCTCCTTCGTATTATGTAACTAAACAAAAGAAAGCCCCGGTAGCCGGCAAAACGTATACATTCAACGGCGATATCTATACCATTGAACCAGATCCAGGCACCATTTACTACTTGTACAACAGCGTTCAACTATTTTTTCAAAATGGGGGTTCGGTAGCCTACATTGTTTCGTTAGGCGCATACGGTCAACCTACCCAATCACCCATCAACCCCGGTGAAGAAATCACCAACATGAATGTAAAGCTCGCCGACTTCCAGTCTGCTTTGGCGGCATTGAAAAAGTTTGACGATGTTACCATGTATGTGGCACCGGAGTCTACTTTATTGCCGGATGATCAGTATTCGACTTTGCTAGAGAATATGCTTGGACAGAGCAGTGACATGCAAACTTCTATTTCCATTCTGGATGTAAAAGGAGGACGCGAACCTGATCAATATTTGTGGCCTAAGGATATTGAGAACTTCAGAAATGCAACCGGCAACACAGGATTAAAATTTGGAGCAGCATACTATCCGTTTTTGAAAACGACCGCCATGTCGATGGATCAGATTGACTACACCAACATCAATGGGGGCGATGTGTCTACATTAGTGGACATATTAAATCTGTCTGCTACGCCCGATGCCCCTGCAGCCAAAATCATTACATCCATCAAGAATGGTAATAAACTGAGTGCTATACAAAACAATCAGGCTCTCATGATGGCCAGCAAACAGTATGTGCATTTATTAAAGATTATACTTGATAAAATCAATACACTGCCTCCCAGCGGAATTGTAGCAGGCATTTACAGCCAAGTCGATTCTTCCACCGGAGTATGGGCAGCACCCGCTAACGTTACTCCTGTTGGTGTGTCCGAACTCACCATTCAATTGGATGATGATGAACAAGGCGGGTTGAACGTGGATGCTGAGAGCGGTAAATCGATTAATGCATTTCGCTTCTTTAATGGGCAAGGTAACCTTTTGTGGGGTGCACGCACCTTGGCCGGCAATAGCCAGGATTGGCGCTACATCACCGTACGCCGAACGGTAACGATGATTGAACAATCTGCCAAACTTGCCTTGCGCAATTATGTCTTTGCCCCCAATGTGTCAAACACTTGGAGCACCGTGAAAAGTATGCTTACCAATTTTCTAACCAACGTGTGGAAAGAGGGTGCGCTGCAAGGTTCTTCGCCCGATGATGCATTTAGCGTTGAAATTGGACTTGGTGTCACTATGAACGCACAAGACATACTGGATGGAAACCTACGTGTCAACATTAAAATTGCTGTAACGCATCCGGCTGAATTCATTCTCTTGTCGGTTCAACAACAACTGGCTAAATCATAAGATCAATTCGAATCACTGATTACAAAAACTAAAAAATAAAATTATGGCTAACAATACTGGAACCACCCAAGGAACACCCTGGCCCACACCCAAATTTCGATTCTCGGTTGACTGGGGAACGAAGAAGACTAACTTATCTTTTCAGGAAGTATCAGGACTTGATGCAGAAACACAGATCATCGAATACCGCGATTCTAACAGCAAAGCTTTTTCAACTGTAAAAATGCCGGGCATTGCCAAATACGGAAACGTGACTATGAAACGAGGCATATTTGCCAACGATTCTTTATTCTGGGATTGGTACAGCAAGATTAGTATGAATACCATCGAACGATGGGCCGTGATCATTAAACTGTTGGATCAAAATGGAGATGCAGTTGTCACCTGGACATTAAATAATGCGTGGCCTACCAAAATCAGCGCCACCGATCTGAAGTCGGATGGAAACGAAGTAGCCATTGATAGCATTGAAATTGCCCATGAAGGGTTGACAATTAAGTACGGCAAATAGTCATGTCATTCTATCCCCCCGGTTCCTTTTACTTCGCACTAAGCTTCTCCGGCATATCAGCTAATATCGACGCTGCCTTTCAGGAAGCCAGCGGCATCAGTGCCGACATCGACACGGAAGAAGTGGTGTGCGGCGGAGAGAATCGGTTCAAATTCAAACTTCCGGTGGCCACGAAATATGGCAACCTCACTTTGAAGAGAGGCTTTGTAACCAGCAAGTCGGACTTGGCCAAGTGGTGCAACGATACCATGAGCAACGGATTTGATAAACCCCTTTCTACCAAAACCATTACCGTGCAATTGTTAAATGCGCAAGGAAATATATTAGTCAGTTGGGATTTCATCAATGCTTATCCTGTCAAGTGGGGTGTATCTGAATTCAAATCAACTGAAAGCACCTACGTGGTAGAATCGCTGGAGTTTGCCTACAACTACTTTACCAAACAGTAGCCATGCCCATTGAAATACGTGAACTCATTATTCGCACCCATGTAACAGATGATCATCACACCCGTCAAAAAAAGGAAGGGACAGCCGTGCGATGGAATGAAAAAGAAATTATTGAGCGCTGCGTAGAAAAAGTAATGCGCCAGTTGAATCGAAAAAAAGAACGCTAACTTCAACAGCACTACATGAACCTTCTTGAGATTACCGGCTATAAGGATGATGCGTTTCAATCTAAGATTGACTCGTATACGGCCTTAATTAACCCCGATAAGTACACACAAAATTACGAAATCCATTTCAACGAAGAGCAGGGAATAGGTACATCCAATGCCAGCATTAAGTACAAAAAATCAGCACCACAAGGCGTTAGCTTTGAATTGATATTTGATGGCACCGGCATTCTGTCGTCCGACCGAACGGATGTAAAGTCAGAAATCGAAACGTTTAAAAAAATTGCCTACGAATATAATGGGGATATTCATAAGCCCAACTACCTACAATTAATTTGGGGCAAGGGCCTCAATTTTAAATGTCAACTGACATCACTGAGTCTTAACTACACGTTATTTAAGTCCGACGGCACACCTTTGCGTGCAAAAGCCAGTGTCTCCTTCAAGGAATTTCAAAATCCTAAAAAGATTGCTGCCGAAGAAAAGAAGAAGTCACCCGATATGACGCACGAATGGGTGGTGCGCGCGGGCGATTCCTTACCACAACTTGCCCAACAGATCTATGGCGATAGCAGTCAATACCTGAAAGTAGCTTCATTTAACAAGCTCGCTAATTTTCGATATCTCATTCCCGGTACCACCCTTTACTTTCCACCTTTAGTTTAGCGTATGCCTGCTTCGCCTGTAGTTGCCACCAGTGATTTAGTTACCTACGCCATTAAAATCAATGGGCAGGCGATCGATACATCGTATCAGATTTTAACCGTGACAGTGAATCAGCAGATAAACCGGATTCCTTTTTGTGAAATTGAAATTCTCGATGGCAATGTGGAGACAGAAGATTTTCCCATCAGCGATAGCAGCTCATTTATTCCCGGTAATAAAATTGAAGTGATGGCAGGCTATGAAGGAGCAACGCAAACAATCTTCAAAGGAATCATCGTAAAGCATTCCATTCAGATTAAAAAGAATCACGGGCCCGTACTGACCATACTTGGCAAAGATGAAACCGTGAAAATGACGAAGGTGCGTAAGAATGCCTACTTCACCAATCAAAGCGACAGTGACATTCTTTCTTCGCTCATTGGTAAATACGGACTTTCGGCGGATGTTGGGTCCACCACGCCACAGCAGAAAGAAGTCATTCAATACTACGCCACCGATTGGGATTTTATGTTGGCACGAGCCGATGTAAATGGAATGGTAGTGATGGTGAACAATGGAAAGGTGAGTATTCAATCGCCAGAAAGTTTAACAGACTCCGTGCTTACGCTTACCTACGGCATCGATATTTTTGAATTTGATGGCGAAGTAGACGCCGAGAATCAATTCAAATCGATCAAGTCTTCTGCGTGGGATATGAAAGGGCAGGAGCTGACTTCGCAATCGCAATCACCTTCCAATTTTGATTCCGGCAACCTTTCCACATCTACACTCTCCGGTGTACTTGATTTGGATTCCTTCAATCTTCAAACCGGTGGCTTTTTGGAAAGTGATATGTTGACCACCTGGGCAAAAGCAAAAGCGGTGAAGAGCGCGTATGCGAAAATGACCGGCTCGGTTCAGTTTCAGGGAAGTGCGGCAGTCATGCCGGGCGAATTGATTGAATTGAAAGGAGTGGGGGAGCGCTTCAACGGAAAAGGATTTGTGTCAGGTGTTGTGCATGAGTTACAGGATGGAAACTGGATTACCACCGTTACCTTGGGCATTTCACCCGATTGGTTTACAGAGCAACTGAAAGTGGAAGCTCCACTTGCCTCCGGATTATTGCCGGGCGTGCAAGGATTACAAATTGGAATTGTGAAACAAATCAATTCAGATCCTGACAATGAATTGCGCGTAAAGTTGGATTTGCCATTAGTAGGTTCTGCCGGTGACGGCGTGTGGGCACGTTTAGGAAACATGTACGCATCATCTGGCGTGGGTTCGTTTTTTTATCCGGAAGTAAATGATGAAGTCATTGTTGGATTTTTTAATGATGATCCGCGCTTCCCGGTGATACTCGGCTCGTTGTACAGCAGCAGCAAAACGGCTCCATTCACACCCGATCAAGAAAACAACACCAAAGGTTGGGTAACGCGATCGAAGATGAAAGTGGAGTTTCAGGAAGACAAAAAGATCATCACCATCACCACACCGGCTAATAATCAGATTGTGATGAGTGATGATGCCAAAAATATAAAGTTGTCGGATCAGAATAGTAACTCGATTACATTATCTGCCAGCGGCATTGAAATCAAAAGTGCTTCGGCCATTACCCTGAAGGCGGCCACCACACTTTCGGTAGAGGCCACGAGTGGAGCTACTGTAAAAGTGACAGGTGGCGATTTGTCAATGCAGGCACTTAACGTTTCGACAGAAGCACAACTGTCGTACAAAGCGCAAGGCAACGCATCGGCACAAATGACGGCTGCCGGAGAAGTAAAAATACAAGGAGCTATCGTAATGATTAACTAAAATAGTAAACACCAGAACATGCCTCCAGCCGCACGACTTACCGACTTTCACGAATGCCCGATGGTTACGCCGGGGCTTCCACCCATTCCACATGTGGGTGGACCTGTTGTGGGGCCGGGGCAACCGAATGTTTTGATCATGCAGCTTCCGGCTGCTACCATGGGCGATATGCTGGTATGTGTGGGCCCACCGGACACAATTGTGAAAGGATCATCTACTGTTTTGATTGGCGGTAAACCGGCAGCACGTATGGGTGATACAACGGCACATGGAGGCACTATTTTGTTAGGAGCGATGACGGTACTCATTGGTGGGTAAACGAAACCAGACATGAAAAAAGCAATATCATTTTTAGGACGAGGCTGGGCTTTTCCTCCGGAATTTTTAAGAGATGTAGATTCAGTAGTGCTTTCGGCAGAAGATGAAAACATTCAGCAAAATCTACATATCCTATTCTCAACGCGCTGTGGCGAACGTACAATGATCAGTGGCTATGGCACCACATTGCAATCGCTTCTTTTTGATACACTGAATGCAACCATGTTCGCGGCCATTCAAGATACCATTCGCAATGCCGTATTATTTTATGAGCCACGCATCAAGTTGGAAGATGTACAAGTAACGACCGATCCTAATCAATCCAACCGAGTGCTGATTGAAGTATCCTACACCATTATAAAAAGCAACAGTCGTAAAAATTTTGTATATCCATTCTACCTGATTGAAGGCACCAACCTGAATCGCTAACGTGAACACTTCCATCGACATATCGCCCTTTATCCGTGGAACACTGCAAGGCAAACAGGTGCCTGATGCGTTGGCTTCCAATCATTTTTTGGTAGATGAACGAGCGATGTTGGATTGGATGGCGTACGCTTCTCAAATTGGTCGTGCGCTCGACTTTCATGCAATCGATGGATCGGTGCAAGGCACCTGGGAATCCTATTTACTTTCCGATGAGTCCATGTTAACCGCTCGCATGGCAAAAACCAATCGCATTCGCGAATACGATCAATTCATCTCATTTTGTAAGGCACTGAAAGATTCAGAACAAAACAACATCCCTACAAGCGACAACAAAACCTACCTGACTTCTTTGTTTGCACTGGGCTTTGAGGTGGTATTGTTGTTGGAAGAATGGTACAACTTGGCGAAGCAAAGTTTTACGGTTAACACAGTAGCGACTTATCTGAGGAACCGCATTCAAAGCGATGGAAGCACCGTTTTGAATGCGTTTTACCAATTGTATTGCGCACAACAACGCAAAGAAAAATTTGAAGAACCCAACCAAATATATCTGCTTTCTAAGTTGAGCACCATTTGGAATTTTAAACCGTATGTTGAGTTGACCGATACGAAGCAAACTGATTTACTCGCTGACATTCAAAAAGCAGGGCAACAGATATTTCAATTGCCAGCTGAAATCAATGACTGGGCTCTTGACTCGTTTCAGCGTACGTTGCAACGAAAAGATATGCCACCGCACATCGGTTTGATGGTCGCCTTCTTTGATCTTTTTCGCACCCAACAAAAAGCACTCAACACCATCACGCAGCGGCATCTGGAATTTTATTATCAATCGGTATTGCAAACGAGAAAGAAGCCCGCAGAGCCGGATCAAACAATCATTACTGTAGAGCTGGCCAAAGGAGTTGAAAAATTGGTGGTGACTAAAGGAACTGCCGTCACCGGAAAAACGGCGAATGGTGAGTCGATCACACTTCTCGCAAAAGAAGATACAGCCGTCAATGCAGCGAAAATAGTGCGCTATCTCACGTTGAATTTTCCTTGTGCCGATGTAAACGTGGGTGACTCAGAAATGATTTTGGGTACAGTCTCCAAATTTGATGATACAGGAAATGCACCTTGGCCCATTTTTGGTGGCGGATTGCCTACTGTGAATTGGTCATCGCAAAGCACTACCGTGGGCTGGGCCTTTTCATGTTCCGATCTTTTACTGGCCGAAGGCACCCGCTTACTCACGATTCAGTTCGCCTGTTATGTTCCATCACTGTCAAATCTAGCGGGCATTGACTTTAGTAGTTTGTTTGAAATAAAATTGTCAGCCAGAGACGGTTGGCACACAGCAACCATTGATCAGGTAGACTACCAAGCTGATGGGCGATTAACGTTCACACTATCGCTCGCACCTTCCGATCCACCCATTGTTGCCTATACAAAAAAAATACATGGCTCCGGTTACGAAACAGCGTGGCCCGTTTGTGCAATCACACTGACAGATAGAGGCAGGCAATACTACTCAATAGTATCGACCTGGCGTATCCATACCGTTTCCATTAGTACCGACGTGAAGGGGATTCGTGATTTTCTTATTGAGAACGAATCGGGTAAGCTCCCCAACTCTGCCCCGTTCATTCCATTCAATGAACCTATGCCGGGAAGTAGTTTGTATGTAGGGGGTCAGGAATTTTTCGTGAAACCATTAACGCAATTAGATCTCACCATCACATGGGATAAATTGCCCAGCGGTTTTGAGGAATACTACAGCGCTTACAATACATACTATCAGGAAAAAAATGCTGCCAAGCCGCAGGCCACGCCTGACGTTGACCCGGGTTCACAAACGGAGGCACTATTGCTCAATCAATCCTTCAAAGCGAAAGTATTTGAGTTGGACGGCGATACATGGAACCCTCTTTCAAAGACGGGAAACAACCGGATAGATTACTGTTTGTTTACAGAGGATACCAACTCATCGGATTCCGCCGCCGGACAACAATGGGATTTGGTAAAGAACGCACAAAAGAAAATTTCACTTCAGGGCCCATTCCGATTTAATCCGCAGTTGGCACCTCTTGCCGGACTCAGCAACACCTTGCGCGAAGGTTTCTTTTGCCTTTCGCTTTCATCGCCTGCGCAGGGCTTTGGCAGCGTGGATTATCCTGCGATTGTTTCGAGTGTTACGATGGATAACAGCGCGGCTTTGATGCACAACGCCCGAAGGTTTTCATTCAAGTGGCCCATCAAACCATTGCCTGCCATTCCGTATGTTCCGAAAATAAAAAAGATGACGGTCGACTATCAGTCGAAACAAACGTATCCTTTAGATGCCACTTCTACTTTCATAAACTGGTATCACCTGCATCCATTGGGCGTAGAGCCGGTGTTATTTCAAGACGAACTGCCGCAGTTGTTGCCGACATATGCTGCTCAAGCCTATGCGTATTGGGGAATAGAGTCGATCACGTGCGACAGTCAGCTATCTATTCTAATGAACATACAAAGCAAGGCGAAATCAATTCACCAGTCTGTACCCGGCGACTATACTTTTGAGTACATGAGTGCCACCGGTTGGAGAACCTTGCTTGTTATTGCCGATGGAACCCAAGGGTTTCAACGATCCGGAGAAATCCGCCTTTCCATTCCATCCGATATTATAAGTTCAGGTAGTTACTTGCCGGATGGATGCTATTGGATGCGGTGCGGCCAAACTACCTATTCAAACATTCAAACGGTGTTTGTATCCACGCAAGCAGTTTCCTTGGTTCGTGTAGAACAGGAACAATCGGTACAACCAATTCAAGCGGGCTCCATTCCGAAACTGACGACAAATCTGGCTGGCATTAAAACCATCCGACAACCACTACTTGTTTCAGGCGGTAGGCCAATCGCTACCGATCAACAGTATTTCCGCTCGGTAGCAAGTCGGTTGCGCCACAAACGAAGAGCAGTAACATGTAGTGACATTGAAACACTTCTGCTCGACGAATTTCCGTCTTTGTATAAAGTAACAGCATTGCCACAAGGATATGCTCAGCCGGATTCGATCGGGTTGGTGAGAGTACTGGTGACACCCTACACGCACTTGCAACAAAGTGATTGTATTAACCCCATCGCATCGCAAGAGTTGATGTTGCAAATTTTTGATTTTTTGAAAAGCCTCGGATTGCCTTTCGTGCAGTACGAAATTTCAAACCCTGATTTTATCGAACTGAAGGTGGTATGTCAGGTAAAGTTTAAGCAACCGAATCAAGAGCAGGCATTGATCAATCAATTAACGGAAGAGCTCAATCAGTTCATGAGTCCGTGGATCATCGACAATACGTTGGCTCATCCTGCTACTGAAGCTCTTACCGGAAGTAGCCTGTATGGATTTATTCAATCCAGAAGCTATGTTCAAACCATCGAAGAATTTAGTTATTACCTCTTTGGTGCTTCTGATCAGACCACAGCCGATGTGATCACAGTACCTCCATCTGCTTTTATAATACCTGATCCGCATCACAGCATTTATAGTAGCAGCCCGAATGCAAGCATGGACGAAGACGAAGGGCTACGCATTGGCGAAACATTTTATATAAATCCGTAACTGTATGCCGGCGCAATCCAGAGAGCAGTTAAAAAAATATTTCCGCAATGGCGCATTGGTGAGGGAAGAATACTTTTCTGATCTGATCGACTCGATGGTGAATAAGATCAGCGATAAAGTAGAACCCACTTCCGATAGTTGCGTAGGGCTTACACCATCGGCCAGCGGCAATCGGTATCTGTCTTTTTTTGCGGATGCCGCCGCCGAGAAAAACAATATTCCTTCATATGCGCTGCATGCCGTTGGCGACCAGCAGCAAATTTTATCGCTGGGAATTCCGGGCGCAACAAAAGATGAACTGAAAAGTGTAGTTGCATGTAAGACTGTGACTAATGCGGAAGGCAGTACCGCACGCATTGGAATCAACACGATGAACCCCATTTACGACTTGCATGTGAATGGACGAATCGGCAACCATGCACGTCTCGGTTGCTACTTCGACCCCAAGATTGATTATAAACAAGTAAAGGCCGATGGCAACTGGCATAAAATCCTAGACAATCTGAAGGGAGTGAATGCGTATGAAATTATTCTTCAAACCGCTGAGTCAAATGGAAAATATGCGATGTCGTACTCAGTGATCACCATCGCGCATGCTGTTAGTAAAAAAGTACGTCCCATCCGTCAGGATTATAAGTGGTGGTGGCAACGACTGCAATTACGTGTTGTAGAGACAAATGGTGTTTATGGAATAGAAGTACGCACGGCTATGAAATACCAAGGTACACCCATTATTTATCCACGCATCACCAAACTATGGAATTAGCCAAAACACAAAGCGCCCATTCGATTGCACGCGCCGGGCAATATCCACTGCATCAAGATTATGCAGCGATGATGGATTTGGCATACAAAAAAATTGGAGACTATTCCGGCGAACTGTGGACCAACTACAATGAATCGGACCCCGGCATTACCATTTTAGAAAACCTGTGTTACGCATTAACCGAATTAGGCAGCAAAGCCGATGTTGATATTGCGAATATCCTCACCAGACGTCATAATCACATCGACTATCAACATCACTTTCATACACCCTTACAGATTTTTCCAACCAATCCGGTAACAACCGCAGATTTTTGCAAAGTCGTATTGAATGAAATTGTTGAACTCAAACAAGTTTACTTTAAAAGTTGTCCTTCGTTTTTGCATGGATGTGTGTTGCGGCCGTTTCTCGAGCTAAAGCCGGAATACATTTTATCTATACAAACCAATGCTGAAGTAAAAAAGGGGTTGCTACAACGGGTTAACCAACTGTTGTTGCAGCACGCCAACCTCGGACAACATTTTGAAAATGCCAGACTGCTTGATACCGCACTACTCACTTTTACAGGAAGCATAACGATTGCCAAAAATGAAATAGTAGAAAAAGTGATGGCCGCTATGGTGTATGCCATTCATAACTTTCTGGCTCCCTATCCGGATTATAAAAACTACAATCAGTTAGTGCAAGAGGGAAGGAGCTTATCTGAATTATTGGAAGGCCCCTTTCTTTCATCAGGCTATTTGGAAGATTCAATTGTGGTCGAAAAACGAATCAGCATCAGTCAGCAGGAAATCAGTTCTGTTTTGATGGCGCTTCCCGGCGTGGAAATAATGTCGATCGATGGTTTGCAATTGGGTGATCGCAAAGCAGAAAACAACCGGCTGGACTATGAATTTGAAACCGCTCCATTTGTCGACATCCGCAGTTTTCTAACAACTACGTTAAAGCAGTCCGGAAAAATAATATCCGAAGTAAATCCCGATAAGGTAAACTACTATCTGCAGCTACTCATTCCTAAGCCAACAGAAAGTAAGTTGAATGAACTTTTGCCGCAAGGTGAGTTTCAAAATCTGGAAGAATACTATTCGATTCAAAACAGTTTTCCTTCCATCTACCGGTTGGTGGGCAAACATCCTGTGGACACTGCTCATCAGGCCAAAATAAAACAACTGAAAGCATACCTGATACTGATGGAGCAATACATGGGCGATTACCTTGCACAGTTGGCCAACATCCCTCAGCTATTTTCTTTTGACTCGGGGCGTTCATCTACTGCATTGACTTCACCCACCTACTTTACGCAGCCAATGTATAGCGTGCCCGGTGCAGCAGGTGTATTGAATGGTGTGAAAGGATATGCCAATCTTCATGCTATTACGCCTAACTTGACCGATTGGAAAGCATATCAGGAAGACAGCAAAAATCCATACGCACTTCAGTTAATCGCAGCTTCGTCTTCAGATGCCGATGTATCGCGTAAGCTGCGCGCACTGGAGCACTTACTTGCCCGCTTAGGCAAAGAATTCAGTCATCAGCCATTGCAAGCCATCAACCCGCGCTATGGAGAAGATGCCCTCGCTGAAATGGAGTATCTGAAAAAAACATTGCAGCTATTTCCGTTTCTTTCTGCCAATCGTTCGAGATCGTATTTTAAAGAATCGATTAGGAGCCACGTGGCAAGCGGGTTGGAGCGATCCGTAGAAAATGAGTTGGGCTTGTGTAGTTATTACAAAGGAGTGGTGGAGTGCATTCAACAAAGCATGGAAGAAAAGAAGGGAATTGAAATTTACTATTACGATTCCACCGGCCACCGTCAATGCCTCTTTCCGAATTCAGATGCTACGCAGGCAACAACTTCTGATTGCAAAAACCGGATAGAAATTATCTGGAATAACCTATCCTTGATTTCTTTTCCGCAATACGAAACACCGAACGAAGAAATTCAGCGACTCCTTAAGCCGTATACTCGTTTGTTGAAAGTCCTAGCTAAAAACTACTTTGGTGCAATCGTGCTGGATGGCAATCGTCTGCTAAATTATCTTTCCTATCAATGGATCATTCTTGGAAAAGACGGACAAGAATTATATCACAGCGGAGTTGTATCATGTACCACATTGGTAAAATGGATAGCACAGTTGGAAGAACAAACAGCCATTGAGATTCGATCACGTCAACAGGGAGGCTATGAAATCGGAACAGTCGCATCCGGCGGAAACTGGGTTGGATTTTGTGAAGCCGAAACACGCACGCTAGCTACGGACTTGCAATCGCAGTTAGAAGCATTTCAAACCGGAAAACAAAAAGGGATATTTACATTTCTCATTGTCAATCCGGCGATGCCTGAAAAATCTTTTCCGATCGATACCATCGCATCTCAATTGATTGCATTCTTTCCGTCATGGCTTTCTGTCTTTCAACAATCACACTACTGCACGATCGTCTGCCAAAAATGGATTGAGTTAGCACCGGTTTCGGTGCGGGTAGATGTCCGTACACTTTCATGGGAGGACATGCGTAAACTGAAACACCTTTACAATGGCTGGATGCGAATATTTACAAAGCAGTACGATGGAATTGAACTATCGCTGAATGATCGTATAAAATCCGAGCAACTAGCTTTTGATTTGGTAGCCTTGATGGCCCATACGACCTTAAACACAATCATGCCACCTCATGGAAACGCGTAAACATCAAATCCGTACGCAATGCCTTGAGCTCTCGTTCGAAAGCGAGGCGAGCGCAAGCCAATGGCAACAGCGGGTGATTGACATCAGTCAGCGTGAGTTGCAACTGGCTATTGAAAAATGTCTGGATGCCTACTGCCCATCGCATCAACTCATTCAGTTGAAGAAACTGGAAATTGATATTGGCTCCATCGCGGTTGATGAAGTAGCCAGCGAATGGCCAGAGAAAGTAGCCGAAGCCTTGCGTATAGCCTTGGGCGATGCATTACTTCACCCTGCCGCGAGCGGTGTAGAAATTAAATCATGGGCACTCACACAAATTGATTCCATTGCACATTATTTGCAATTTGGCTTTTTGCCGTGGAGCCAGCAATCGGCAGATGTTTCTTCACTCATAAAAAATGTAATCAAAGAAGAACCGGTGGCGCTGGCGAAGTTGCTGCGCACACTTGGTGTGTCCGCTAACATTCGCACACGTCTCGTGGAGCGACTGAACAACGATCGGCTCCGCGAACTGGTAAAACTGCTGGAGCCACATCATGCAAACGATCTCACTGCCTATCATGCGTATCTGTTACAGATTAACCGAAAAGAAGAAATCGTAGAGACACAGCAGCATGTACTTGAGAAGACACTGTGGCTTTTCGTTTTCAGCTTTCTGCTGGTGGAGCGTGACTCTGCTTTTAATGCCAAAAGCTACGTGCGAAGCATATTACGACAATTCGCTTTTCATTTTAATATAACGTATGGCTATCTGGTTGACTTAGTTGTGGCAGGTCTACATCAATGGAGGGGAGAACTTCCTGCACCGTTGTGGAGCGCATTGCTGGAATTGCAAGCCGAACGAGTAGATGTGAATGCCGCCGAATCAGATTCATCAATCCCAAAAACAGACGAGCCATCCATGACAGCTCTCTTCGAAAGTTGGTTGCATAAAACAACCATCGATTCGAAGACTGACGAGTCTGTGATTATTCAAATTGTCGAGGCACTTACTGACCACAAACAGAAGACATCAGCGTTGGAACAACTTCTGACCCAAAGCCACGAAAGCATGCCTGCGCAAATTGTGCGCTATCTTGTTCCGGCAGAAGCCAATGCCATTGAAGCATATCATCATTACGTAATCGCAGTACATCGTCAGCAGCCCATCGCCCATGTGCCGGAGCGCGAGGCAAAGAACACACTGTGGACGCTGATCATCGCCTACTTACTGGATAACCACGGATCGCATTTTAATCAGAAAATATTTTTGAGGTCACTCATTCACCGCACGGCAGCGCACTACAATTTGTCTGAGTTCGTGCTGTTGGATAAGCTGGTGAAGTCGCAACAAACATGGAAGTCTATACCATCCACACTCCATCACTTTCTTCAAATTGTTCACGAAATTTACGAGGAAACAAACAGCAAGCAGAAGGGAGTTGTAAAGTCCACACAAAAAAATAAAGTCACGAAGAGCCTTCTTCAGCAATTGGAAGATGCCTGGAAGAAGACAGAGAGGATAGAATCAGATAACACTGTTTCACTTTCATGGTGGATTTCGAGCAGCTTACAAACTTCACGCATTCCATTGGCTGCATTAATCAAAAGGTATATAGACAAAGAGCATGTGCGTGAACAACTCGCATTGCTTGCTCCCAACGAATTCGATCAGATTATTGCACTCACCGTTAAATCACCCATGGCGGGTATCATTCGGCACACGGTATCCTTTCTCAAACAATGCAAGTTCGGGTTGTTGCCTTATTTTGGGAGCGAAGACACTTTTCAGTTTGCAATTCAAAAAGCAGCAATGGATGTTGCATTTGAGTTGAAAGGCAACCGAAACGAGGCCGATGTCATTCATTTGGTTTTTGAAAAATTCATTGTTGGTCAAAGCGGCTTGTCCATCGAACAACTTTGGCAGTTGTATTCAACACAGCAAAAGCGACTGACACCTACGGCTCTTCGCCGTTCGCCTTTACGCACTAAAAACAATAGAGCAGCACACATACGTAAGCCCGAAGTGGAAGTACTGTTGCAAAGCGCGATAGAAGATTTTTCATCGAAGGATTGGAATGACTGGGGATTTGCAAGCCGTGAAGATGCTATTCAATTTTTGATACGGCATTATCCATTCAAGTTGAGTCAAAAATTAGCAAAGGTTCGTTCACAGCAATTGCAAAGTTTTATTTCATCACAATCAATAAGTACCATCCATGCGCTGCTGGAGATAAGTTCATCGAGAAGTACCAAACAATTCCATACGTTACTAAAAGAGTGGGGTAGAAACCTGGACGGAATACACCAGGGCAAACGATGGTTAGAAGAAGTTCAAAAAGTTTGGGTGATGGCTGACATCACGGGAAAACCCATCAATAGTCCATACGTTCTGCAAGCCATCATACGGCTAATCAAACGCTACCAAATTCCGGATTTATTTTTTGAACGAATTGCGCGCTGGACATTACCAGCTTCCGGTGATCTGACCGATGCCATCCGGTATATCGAAAAAAAGGTAGGGCAGTCTGAACGTCAACCTACGGAAGCGCTTACGCGAAAAGCAAAACTCCGCATACTCCAACAGTCGGTGGAGAAGATTAAACATGTGGAAGACACAAAGAAAGTTTTCGAGTCTACATCTGAAAACGAGCCCTTGTTTTTAGCGAATGCCGGTTTGGTGTTGGTGCATCCTTACTTCTCATTCTTATTTGAACAGTGTGGTCTGCTGAACGACGGTGAATTTAAAAATCAACAATGCCAATCGACCGCTGTGGCTTTGTTGCATTACACCGTGAGCGGTAAAGAAGACTATCGCGAAGAAGATGCCATGCTTTACAAATTGCTTTGCGGATTGCCATTACAGGAAGTAACGCGGGTGAGCAAACTTAAAAAGAAAGAAAAGAAGCTGGTGAATGACATGCTGCACGCATTAACAACGCATTGGTCAATGATCAGCAACAACACTGCCGACGAGGTGCGTGGCAACTGGTTGGTACGAGAAGGCCGATTGGTTGAGCACGAAGAATATTGGGAACTGACCATCGGGCGCAAGCCGTATGACATACTGTTGAATAGTCTGCCATACACACTAAGCCCGGTAAAATTTGCCTGGATGCCAAAACGATTAAGTAATCATTGGATATAAAAAATGGAAACTAAAAACACATTTATAAACGCAATTCCTCCGTGGGCAGAAGATCGTTTTCGGTTACCCCTGAATGAGAATGAAAGCATTGCTTCACGAGATTCCATTCATGTGGATGCTATCTTGAATGAAATCGATTGGTTTGCGAACGTGTTGGATTATCGGTTCACCACCTATTTTTCATCACCGCCTGCGCAGGAAGATATGGATCGAATTCCGCCGCCCGATTTAACCACCGATCAATCGCACTATGCTCACTTAGTACGCACGCACTACTTTCAGTCCGATGAACGGTTGGCCATCATGCTCGCAGCCATGCCGCATTTGCGCCCTCAACTGCTCGATGTTTTTTTTACCAAGAATGCACACTTCGATCGGCCCTTCTCTGAATTTGGTGGCACTGCCAATAAAAAGCACAGTGGCTTTATGCCTACCGGGCAAACGCTTCACTTTTTGCTAAGCAGTGGCAAAGTGGAAGACAGGCACAGGGTAGACCAAATTTTAAGCGGGTCTCATCCGCTGTTGGAACATGATTTCATTCGGATAGAGCATGGCGATGTGAACGAGCCGTATTTAAGTCGCACGTTGTTGACCAGCGAAGAATTCATTGCGAGTCTTTTTACTGGAAAGTATGCCGGCCCGGAAACAAGCGAAACATTTCCGGCGCGAAAAGTAACTACGCACATGGAGTGGAGCGACTGGGTAGTAAGCCCCGAAGTGCGAGAAGAGATTGCGTTGATCGAGCAATGGATCAAAAGCGAAAAAGATCTGATGCATTCGGACGTATTTCGAAAGCACATCAAGCCGGGCTACCGCGCCTTGTTTTATGGACCACCCGGCACCGGCAAAACGCTAACCGCCTGCTTGCTGGGTAAAACCACCAAGCGAGAAGTGTATCGGGTGGATTTGTCGATGGTCGTTTCCAAATACATTGGCGAGACAGAAAAAAATCTGAGCCGTTTATTTGACTATGCCGAAAAGCGAAAGTGGATTTTGTTTTTTGACGAAGCCGATGCACTGTTTGGAAAACGCACACAGGCAAGCTCCAGCAACGACCGCTATGCCAATCAGGAGGTGTCGTACTTGCTGCAACGGGTAGAAGATTTTCCCGGTGTGATTATTCTCGCTTCCAATTTGAAGGCAAATATGGATGAAGCCTTCTCGCGCCGGTTTCAATCCACCATCTATTTCCCCATACCCAATGCGCAACAGCGACTCATTCTGTGGCAGCAATTTTTTACCGGGCATATTCAACCCGGTGCCAGTTTAAATCTTGAGCAGTTGGCCGAAAAATACGAGTTGTCCGGGGGCTCAGCGATCAATGTATTTCGTTACGCTGTGTTACGGGCGGCTGCTCGTCAATCCACCGTCATTGAATGGGACGATATGCTGCGCGGGTTGCAAAAAGAATTTCAAAAATATGGTAAAACAATTTAATCACATACAGTATGACACGGCAGAAGACATTTAATACGAGTTAAGAGTCAGTTAAACTTAAAAAGAAAATAGCGACTAAAACAATTTAACAATATCCAAACTATTATATGAGCAACATCTATAACCAACAGTTAGGCCAGGCCTTAACAACTGTAAACGATTTACTGGAGAAAATCGAGTTAACAGAGAGCAATATTGTGCAAGGTGCAAAGCTCGGATTGTACCAAGCACACGGACTTACGGCGAAAGCAGCAAACGAGCTGAAAGAAGATCAAGATAAAAGTAAACGAGTGGCAGAGCAAAACAAAGTGGCATCCATAGGAGCTACTTCGGTGCAGAATATTGTCACAACTTCCAATGCTGCTATCATTGACGCATCGAATACTACCAGCAGTGCATCCGCTGCCGCAACGAGTATTCAAAAAGCGGCGACTGCGCTTACCAATTTGTCAGGAAGTATAGCCACCACGCTGGCAGTGGCCAATTCACTGGACAACGGAAGTAAAATTCAGGCATTGGTTAAAAAAGCTAACGACGCCACGAAACAGGCTGCAAGCTTGGCTGAACAAGCCAGCATCATTTCATTGAACCTTACAATTGAGGCATCGCAGTCAAGAGCAGCAAGCGTTGTAACACAGGCAGGCATCGTAAAAACCAATATGACCAACTTGCAGAAATCGCTAACAGATTCTTTTAGTGCGCTTCAAACGGCCATTACGGAAGACGTTGCCGAAAGAAACAGTGCCGTGGTTTCCGAAAGCGCACAGGCAGGAATTTATAAAACAGCCCTTGCCGAACAAGAAGCCCTTTTGCAATCGGAAGCATTTATAAATACATACATTAACAATAACCTTACGTGCGAGATCAAAGGAATTTTAAATGGAAAAGTAGATGAGGCAGGTTCTGAAGGGAATGAATTTAAACTGAGCTTTAGTCCGTTTAATGAGAAAGAAGGCGACCAAACTATAATTGAAGAATACAGGATCATTATTGTGAAGGAAGATGACTCGGTCGCCTTTAATACGGAAGCGGCCAAAGCCACGCCAAACTATGTGGCACTAAAAGCTCAGGGAGTCGTGCAGTCGACAAGTACGGTTGGTGCGAATACCTATTTTAAGGAGTATGTAACATCAGACTATGCCGCGTCAAACAACATGTCTGAAGAAAAAGAAAAAGCAATCGCAAGAGATTATAACGGCGCTCCCATAGTTCGTGGTGTTCCTTATACCTTTTTTGTGTATGTGGTGTACACACAATGGTACCAGACACAGTATAATAATACGAATGGTGTGTTGTCTTTACCTGCTACATCTTTTACACTGAAGACTTACCTGCCAGCGGTGAAAAATACCGACATCTACATGAAATTCTTTCAGGAAAATGGCGCCAATGCCGTACGCATTGCATTTAAAATTCCAACGAAAGCCATGTTCACCAACAACGGCACTGATCTGAATGAGTTGATGGACTTACGCACGTTTATCTTCAATAACGACGATAAGGTGGCTTATGATCGGAATAAGAATATTGATACGGAGGCAAATAAATTGTTTACTCTTGAGCAGGAGTATAGAATCAGCGAAAATATATTCCAGACAAAGCAAACGGAATATGACACAGCGGCACTAACGGCATCGCCTAAAGAATTGGAAGAGAAGCGCAAAGCACTGGCTCAAGCGAAGGATAACTATCAGCTTAGTAAAAATAAATACACCAATCAGGAGATTACAGTAGAACGTTGGACAGAAGGGAAGATCAGCGATTTCATTATGGATGAAGACATCATTTCAACCATTTCAGTTGCCAACGGTATTGTGGCCACACCGATTCCTATGTACACAAATACAAAATTGGAAAAAACAAAAGAGACACTATCCAAAGAGCAGAATGATCTTAAGACGCAGATCGATACTAAACAGACCGAAATTGACAAGCTGAAAGAAAAGTACGATAAGCAGAATACGACGAAAACAACCGACCAGAATAAAGATGACAAGGAAAAAGCTGCCATTGAAAAGTTGAAAGAAGAAATCGCCAAAGAGATTGCAGAGCTTGAAGCCCTTCGAAGTGAGAAAGTACAGATACGTGACGAAGATGACGCGGTTGAGTTTAGAAAAAATATACCTGCTGAAAAAGAACAACAGACCCACCTGCTTGATCAGATCATCCATCATTACAAAGAAATTGATAATCTGGAAAAGGCTGAAAAGAAAAGCACCGATGAAATTACCAAGGTGAATGCTGAGCTGAAGCAGTTGAATACGGAGATGATTCTGGCAAATGCACAAATGGGTATTTTGACTGACATGAATAGTAAACTTTCACAACAGCTTCAATCCATTAATGATTACCTCGAGCAACTGAATGATTTGCAAAAGGATGATAAAGATGGAGAGTACCAATATTTTGAAGCCGTAAACAAGTCCGGTGATTTTACTGATAACTACGGCGAAGAATTGGTAACTAGCAATAAATACTGCGCATTGGTCTATTCAGTGATCAAAGACAACGAGCCGGAAGCAGCACCACTTTTTTCCGGAAGATCATCCGGATTCTCCAATGAAGTGGAATACAATTTAATACAACTCTAATCATTAAACAATCTTTCTTATGAATACGATCAATATCACAGCCATAAAAACGTCAACCTTGCAGAGTTTGCAAAGACATTTCACTGATGCAACAACCATTGCGGCAAAGGCAGAATCAACCTATGATGCTTATGTAAACAAGGCAGCGCTCTTTAAAGATCTGTACACACAAGCCACCGCCAATTATACTACCGTAAGTAACCAGTGGAATATGTTGCTTACGCTAAAGTCGAGCATCACGGCACTGGAACAAACTTCCGATGATTGCAATGAAGTGGCCGACATTACCCATACCAAAATCAAAAATCTGGTACAAAAGTGGGAGTTGGTAGTGCAACAAACCTTGGAAGCGGCAGATGCGATTAACCTGGCATCTGATTACATCAACAAACGGAAAGCAGCTAACACACTTATTTCTTCTGATTTAGTCAGTGATGCTACTACAGCTACGAAGAATGCAGCCAATGCAGTAACCTTAACGATCAATGCACTTACAGCGTCATTGAATACGTTAACCATGGCAAGTCAGGCAAAAAAATCAACTGAGCTTACCGGCTTATACATTGATATGACCTCTTCTGCGATATTGACCCCACAACCGCATCTTGAAATTCTTGGCGTAATAAAACCCCCACAAGCATCTCACAAACCATTGGAAACAACGCTGGGTGAGCTGCTCAGTGACGCAACGAAAAAACAAAAAGCTGCGCAAAAGGCACTTGACAATGCAAATGCGGAAATGGCCAATGCAAAAGAACAATTGGATACTGCCAATGCAAAAGTGGTGGCCGCACAGGCAGCCCTTACTGCAGCACAGTCTGCTTTAGCTGCATAATACTTAAGAAGGTTAGTGGCATTTCGCTGCTAACCTTCTTTTTCTTGCTTTTCTAAAAACTTATTTCTGAATAATCGCAACAACATGAATGTGATCGAAAAGGCAAACATCGTGTATCACCACCGCCAATGGCTGCAGCATGAACACACACCCGAGCGAAAAGTAGGGTGGGTGGATGAACAATCTCAGCATGAGCGGTTTCATATTCTTGCGTCTGTCGCAGACCTGAGCAATCACGTTATTATGGATATGGGGTGTGGCCTCGGCGATTTGAAAGCACATCTTGATTCGCGTTATCAGAACTTTGTATACCTCGGCATAGATATCCTTCCGGAATACATTGCCGAAGCCAGTCACCGTTTTGCCCATAAAAATGATACCCACTTCATCACTGCCGACTTTACGCAAGACGGCTTGCCCGAAGTAGATTATGTGTTGGCCTGTGGTTCGCTCAACTACCAAACCGATAATTTATTATTTATCTATCGCACCATTGAAAAAATGTATGCTTGTGCGCGCAAGGGAGTAGCCTTCAACTTGCTGAATGAAGAAACATTTCCTTCCACTACCATCATTAAATCGTACAACAAGTACGAGGTGCTTAGTTATTGTTTGCGCCTAGCCAACTGCGCCGAGTTGAAGATCGGATATCTGGAAGATGATTTTACAATCTATATGTACAAGTGATATACCAGCGTCAATCAACATACCTCATCGATTCCAGGCGCCTAAACCGAAACCTTTTTCATCCCTATGTGAAACTTTAATTTGAATGTATGAAGCAATCGATTATTCCCAAGAGAGAATACAGCCACCAAACGGTGACGCAGAGCAAAGCAATGGGGGCAAGGCTGGTGCCTCCGGCTTCGGGTCTTTCGTTTGTGGATAAAGCTCTATCCAATCGTACGACAATTCAACCTATGTTTAGACGTGGTCTTGGATGGGCAGGTGCTATGGGTGCGGCGTGGGTTGGCAGAAATATTCATCAACAAAATGCTGCTTTGGAACACCCAGACCAAATAGATCCCAATGGCAGGCTTGGAGCCATGTTAGCTGCAAGGCGATTTGAACCCCATCAAGTTGGTGCGGGGGTATTTCCTGCCATAAGAGCCATTCACGCCGTTTTTGGCAATATCGGTGAACAACAAATTGGAAGGTTGTTTAACGGCCCACAGGCGCAAGCACTAATGGGACAACCAAGAAATCAGGCTAATCACCAACAGCTAGGGGCGATGGAACACCAGTACTGGCAAGACGAACGTGGTCGCGGTGCTAATCCTCTTGATGAATTTATGATACAATTTGGTGCCAATGTTAATCCACAAATGCGTGGACACATTCAAGAGATGTTTGCGCGGATGAGAGACCGCCATTAAATATTCGGTGCGTATGAAAGTTGTTTCGACTTCTTAGCATCAATTAGTGATCCGCAATTAATTTTTTTTGAAATATCCTATACAAAAACAGAATGAAAGAATCTGGGTTAATTCAAAAACACAACGAATCGAAAAATGTATCGAAGGCGGGTGCCAGCATAACACCTCCATCCTCTGGCATTTCGTTTGTTGATCAGGCTATTCAAAAAAAGGAAAACAACACGGGCTTACCCGATCAACTTAAATCAGGAGTGGAATCACTCTCCGGCATTGATATGAGCGACGTGAAAGTTCATTATAATTCATCTCAACCGGCCCAGCTCAACGCACATGCCTACGCACAAGGCAATCATATTCATGTGGCACCAGGACAAGAAAAACATCTACCACACGAGGCATGGCATGTGGTGCAACAGAAGCAGGGTAGGGTGAAGCCTACCATGCAATTAAAAGGTAAAGTGAATATTAATGATGATGCAGGGTTGGAGAAGGAAGCAGATGTGATGGGGGCTTACGCTTTAAGTAAGATGCCTGAAGAAAAAAGTATAGATCCAAATGATGGGAAGATACAAAAAAAAGTTTCTGACACAATTCAGCGCAGAGTGTCAGTGGGGGAGTATACTATTATGACGCCTAAAAACGCAAAAGATTTGTCTACCTATTTACCTTTAAAGATAGCACATGATAGAGCAGAAGAAGCTAAAAATGCCAGTCGAGAGCAACGGGAGCCTAGGGTAATAAACAATTTAAAGGTTTTAGCCATAGATTATCTTCAAAAACCATTTGAACTATATTATCACAAATTTTCACCTCCTGTTACTTTAGAGCAGATTAATGCTAAATTAATGGAGTGGGCTGATGCCAAATCTCCCGCAGAAGTACTTCCAGATAAATCGGGAAAAATACCGTTGGTCAGCACACAAGATAACCACTTTAATACCGTAAAGGATTTATTTTTTGCATTAGTTAATAATATCCGAGCTGAGCATCACAAAGATATTGGGGAAAAAACAGCTTTTGAAATACTAGGACAATTTTCATTTTATGAGCCAGTAATAATAAAAATACTAGAAGCTATTGAAGCAGAAATGAATAAAATGCCAAAGCAAATAAGGCAGCAAATTATCATGGCAGGCTATGCTTCTTCCTTAATTTCACCTACTACACTGGAATTACAACTTCCAGCCATTATCCAAAAGAATAAGTATGCATTAGAGAAATTATTTATAAGCCTTAACGCAATACATAGTTTTATCATCACTACTAAAATGCTAGCTAAACCAGAACGTAAAGACATTGCAGCGGTAATGGGTGATCGTCATAATAAATACAGTCCCATTGGACCCGAAGTTGAACTCGCCAGGCGTAGGGGCTACTCTGTATGGTCTGGATTTTCTGGATCTACAGCCGATATATTAAACTTAGGTAGGTTATACCATTTACCACCGCATGAAATTCACAAGCTAGCATTATTAACGGCTGCATTCTTTCAGTTTTTGCCCACTTCAAAAAACCCCACACATACATTTCATGAGGTAATGGCTGTAGCCAGTAAATACTTTGGCGTACCCTATGATCCTCAAAATCCTATGCATGGGCTGCCACATGCTCAGAAAGGATCTGCTCCGCGGGTGGTAAAACAAGATATAGTAAGAACCGGTAAGATGAGCCCTGAAACAAGGGAAATAGAAATGTCCAAATTAATCTCGCTTCATGATGTGCCCAGAAAAGGTGTGAATCCTAGTAATATTACAAACATTAGAGATAAAATAAGCAAAGAAGGATACAATGTAGAATATCCAGTATCCGCCACATTATTGCCCAACGGTGACTTCATGATTACAGGTGGTCATCATCGAATTGCGGCAATGAATATGCTTGGACAGAATACCACACCTACAAAAGTTTATCATGCTGATAAAACAGATAAAGTGAAGCTTGCTTACTTTATAGGGATTGCACGAATTACAGGAAAATACTATCATGAATGGGAACCATCTCTGTCAGAACCTGAAAGAAGTGAGGTCAATAAAAAGCTAAAAGATTGGAAAGAGAATAACCCAGATCAAGTAAAATACGACTTCGATTATAAAAAAGCGATGCCGTTACGAAGCAAACTGTAGACAATATAAGCTATGATTCAGTATTGAAAGTAGCCTCTGTAATGTAAAGGTTTAGAGATAGGATATTTTGATAGATTAATAATCACCCAGGTATAACACAAAACAGTTCCATTCAATTCTACAAATCCGCACTTAAAAATCAACCACCACACATTCAACAAACAACCAATGGAAATCACTCACCATAAAACACACCCACCCACCTTCGAGAAAAAAGCTTTTGTCTGTCCGCATTGCGGTGTGTTGGCAGCACAAACATGGTCGTATGTTGTGCAGGGCTTGTATCAATACATGCAGCCCAACGGCAGTGTTCATCCGGCGCTGTTTGAGTTAGAAAATACTACCGCCGCCAAGTGCAGCAACTGCCGGCATTTTTCGCTATGGTATTATGGTCGCATGATTTTTCCATACAAAGGAAACATAGAAATGGCCAACCCCGATTTGCCTGAAGAGGTACTCCGTGACTACAACGAAGCCGTTGATGTCGCCAACCTATCCGCCAAAAGCGCTGCGGCTTTGCTGCGGCTGGCATTGTATAAACTCTGCCGTCATATTGCCCACCACGATACACTGGAAGAGAATGTTGCGGTACTCATCAAACGAGGCTTGCCCCGCGAACTAGAACACGGCTTGTATGAAGTACGATGCCTTGGCGCTTATGCTGTCGCGCCGGGCACTATTGTGCAGGAGGATAAATTGGAAATGGCATTCGCCCTGTTTAGTTTTATCAACTCCATCTGCGACTACTTCATTACCCAACCGAAAAAAATCCATGAAGCCGTCATCAACTTACCGGGAAAAATCACTTCGTAAAATGAGCATCTGCTATTTCTCATAGCAACTATCCGTTTCACCGGATTTTCAGTAAACGATAAAAAAAACAAGGCAATCGGATTTCCGATGGCGTAACACGAAACTACATCCTAACAGATTTTAGCTCGCCAATTGTAATCAATATATTTACTTGAAATCCCACCACTATCATGACATCTACACTAAAATACATTGGCGTCCTGCTCATGCTTGGCCTCATGGCATGTGCGCACAAGCCATTCCAACATGACCTCGCGAATTCGCATACACCGTGGTCGTATGAACCCAAGGCACAACCCGGCGACCGGTTTTCATTTGCCGTCATCGGCGATCTGAATAGCGGCGAGCGTGCCGGTGTGTTAGAGGTAGCCGTTGAACAAATTAACTTATTGCGGCCGGAGTTTATTCTAAGCATTGGCGATTTGGTAGAAGGAGGGACCGAAGACACCCTGCAACTAAAAAAAGAGTACGACCATTTCGATGAGCGCATGAGCAAAGCCAAAGCGCCTGTCTTTCACCTCGGCGGCAACCACGACCTCACCAATCCGGTGATGCGAAAATATTGGGAGAAGCGCTACGGCAAACGGTACTATCACTTCGTTTTTAAAAATGTGTTGTTCTTGGTGCTGGACTCCGAAGATTATCCGGAAGAGCGCATGTGGAAAATATATCGCGAACGCAAGCGAGCCATCGAATTGCTCGACAGTGGCAAAATTGATTTAGCGCAACTCACCGAATATTATCGCATGCCCGAACGCGTAACAGGAGAAGTCAGCGAGGCGCAATCGGCGTATTTTGAAAAAGTGATTGCGGATCATCCCCACGTGCGCTGGACATTTGTACTCATGCACAAACCAGTTTGGCAGCGCACCGGCAAAGGAAGTATGGAACGCATTGAGGCAGCACTCGGCAATCGAAAATTTACGGTTCTCAACGGGCATCAACACAAGTATGCGTACACCGAACGCAACCAGCACGACTACATTATGATGGGCACTACCGGGGGAGGGCAGGACCCCACCAGCGACCGTGCCTTTGATCATATTCTATTTGCTACCCTTACTGAAAATGAACCAGCCATCGCTAATCTTAAATTGGGTGGCATTCTGAATAAACAAGGATATGTTCCACTGGGTGGCGACAAGTTTTGCTTTCAGGCTTCACAGTGTGGTGAGAAGAAGTAGATGATACAGTCTTGTGCCGGATTTTTTACTATCAGGTTATCAAACAATCCTGATAGATTTACTCAACATGAAATATTTTGTTCTTGATCGCATACAGAACAAGACCCACGCGGCTGCGAACATGTAGTTTCTCAAACAAAGAATCCCGATATCCGTCAATCGTATGAGGGCTTACGTGCATCTTTTCCGAAATCTCTTTATACGTAAGTTCGGTACACGCCAGTCGCAAAAAATCAATTTCCTTGGCACTGAGCACATTCACCTCCTTGATGGCGTTGTCGGATTGTGTACCATCAAACGTGTTGATCGCATGGATTAGTTTGCCGGTAATAAGTTCAGTAAAGTAATATCCCTTCTCGGCTATGGAAAGCAAAGCTTGATGCAGTTCTTGCTTACGGATATCTTTCAAGATGTAACCACGAGCACCCAAACGTAACATTCGGATAACGGCATTTTCATTTTCGTACATCGATAGTGCTAAAATTCGAACCGTTGGATAATTTACCTTCAGCCACTCGGCCGTTTGAAAACCATCCATCTCTTTCATGTTAATGTCCAAGAGAATTATGTCGGGCACACGCTTGGGAGAAATCTTAGAGATTAAGTCCTTGCCGTGGTCTGCCTCGACGATAACGCTGAATTCGGGATAGCCATTGATTAATTCGTGCAGTCCTTCCCGAAATAATTTGTGGTCGTCCACTAAACCGACTTTTATTTTTGTCATATAGCGGATAAAGGTACAACAAGATTAACACACGTGCCACGGGGCGAGGCAGATGTGAACATGACCTCTCCGCCAATAAGTTTAGCTCTGCTTTTTATATTTCGAAGTCCGGAGCCTATAGCAAAAGCACCTTGATTGATCTGCGTGTCCGCGTCAAAACCGATTCCATCATCTTGAATGGTAACTTTCAATAGCCGCTCAGTATATTCAACCTGTATATCGACACGGGATGCCTTCGCGTGTTTTATTGTATTCTGAATGGATTCCTGAACAATTCGGTAAACAACAAGCTGACGGGGAGAATCCATCGGTTGCTCTTGTCCAACAACTTCCAGATGCGTCTGATACGATCCTACCCGCTGCAAAAGTTTTAATTCAAATTGCAGGCACTCCCGAAGACTTGCGTTTACAATATTTTGAGGGTCGAGTGTCTTGGATAGGTTCCGAAGGTCAGTAATGGATTTACTGATAAGATCCATCACATTGTCCACTTTATGTTTGATCGGATTTTCCGGTTTTAAGTCCAGCGATGTCAAACCCAGGTTTGCCAGCGACAGTATTTGTCCCACGTTGTCGTGTATTTCCTCCGAAATATGTTTAAGCGTTTGTTCGCGAATCTCCAGTTGCGTTTTCAGCAGTTCCTGCTCGTAATGCACCTTCGCTTGTTTCATGGCAAGCTGACTTTTGATTTGCCGGTTCTGATAGATAAACAGCAAAGAGACAATGGTGGCCAAAAGCGCCAACAGAAGTATGGTGGCACCGATGCTTAGAATATAGATGTCGGTTGTTTGATCCATCAGTTATCTCACACGATTTACAACAAAGTTGAGAGATCCGTAGAACTTTTGGAAATTAACTCTTTTCACGATCTCGTTACAGCAAAGTAAAATCATCTTTTTGTTTGAACAGCCTACGGCATAAAGCAGCCATCATCAATAGTAGAAAAAGCAAATATTTGAAGATAAAACTGGTGATATAGACTTGCTTCGCTAACGGCAGCGATTGCTTTATCAAATGATTCAACAGACCCTCGATAAACAGATTGCCAATAAAATAAAATAAAAATCCGATGCTGATCCAGAACATGGGAAATCGTTGCAGCCGATTTTCACGCTGCAACACAATCGTTTCCCGGAGAAAAAGCAATGACCAAAGCACAATTAAAACCGACTCTGCTATGATGCTATACGAATTATTGACATCAATCGGCTGAAGATAAATAGAGCAAAAAATACTAAATGCCAGGAAGACGGGGATGGAATACACAATCATCCGTTTCGTGAATGAGCTTTGAAAAACCGCCCGATAAAGTAAGGCCAATAAAACATATTCGCATGGAGTGAATACATGAAATACAAAAAGATTATTGTCGGTAAGGCCTAATTCATAAACACCAATGGCTGCTGCGCTCGTAACCAACACCAGAACCAAATAAGAAATAATGTATTTGCCGTACGATTCATCTTCCTGAAAATAAAGTATGTTCAATAACAGAGCAAGGCTCGCCAACGCAACGAAGATACCACTGATGAGCGTCATAGGTATTTAGTGACGATACGATGATTTTTTCTTTTCATCAGTTAGTTCAAACAGTTCTTTAATATGATTTTTCATGATGGTGGTGCGAAGCGGAATAAATTTACAGCCGGGAGGAATTTTGCAGGCAGAATCTCTCAGAACAATGTTCTGATTTCCCTTATTGCAGCCGGGAGGGATTTTGCAGGAGTCATACGAAAAAGTCATATTCAATGTCTCCGTATTCAATTGAATCGCCATGTTGTATCGATTGAAAAGTTGCGATTGATTAATCGTAAATTGATATCCCCATGGTATATCAGTACCGTTCACTCCTTTGTGTTTTAGATAGGAAACATAATTGGCTGTCTTCTTTTGAAAATCCAAGTTGGGATTGAAATCTTTGGCATCGGTATTTTCATCAGAGGGATTGCGGTAGTAAACAACAAGACCAAAGTCCTTTTTAATATTCTCCGATGTTTCCTTGATGGGATAAACTTCAACCAGAAGCTTTTCGGTTTCGGCCTTCCTAAATTGTTGATCAAGGGTATCAAATGGAATCTGTATCGCCACAGAATCAGATGATCCCGGGTTCTTGCTGATATGCAAGCTCAGGTAAGTAACAACGATTACCAGAACGATCAATGGAATGAATTGAAAGAAGATTTTTTTTACCGGAATCATAAAAAGTGAAGTTTAAAGGTTAAATAAAAATTTGAGTGTTCGTTGGCTGCCATAGCAGTCAGCGCAAAACAAGACAAATAAACGATCTCTTTCTATAGCCAATTCCTTGCACTTACCCCCCTTTTTTCTACCCTACCACACCCTGAAAACAGGGTATCCGTATGCTTTTCTCCCACTCAGGAAATGTAATGATTTTCACCTTGAAAGCGGTGAGCAACTGACACAATTTTGTAAGGCAAAAGCAAAATAAATTCAAACTAAAACCAAAAATTATGGCATCCACAAAATTCTCAGTTGTCCTCGACATTCCCTTGACGGCCGCTCAAAAGGCTACAATCAACAAAAACATTCAGAACGCTGTCCGTCAGGAGATAGCCAAGCTGGATAACGGTATTGTTATTGGCATAAAGCGTATACCTCCCGAATGGCTGGGCATATGGCTGAAGCGCTTCAATTCCATTGAAATCCTGAAGAAGACGGACAACTTTAAACAACTTCAGATCAAGTAATGGTTGACCAAAAGAAAACATGCCCAAGCGCCACTTGCGAGCCCGGTGCGAAAATGATTGGCGTTGTCAACAGCGATGGCTTGGTGACCATTCTTGCCGATCCGCTTCCTGTCGATGCCGAATTTGCAGCCGAAGCAAGCAGGGGCCGTCAGCCCGAGCAGCGCTTTCGGTTTGCAAACAAGTGTGTACAATCCGGCTGTAAACAATGGTCAGCCGGGGCATGTGGGGTCATAAAAAAAATAGCAGGGGCTTTGGAATCTGCCGACTTGGATCACACCACCCTTCCTGCTTGCGGCATCCGCAAGACGTGTCGTTGGTTTTTTCAGGAAGGCGCCAAGGCGTGTGCGATTTGCCCGCTTGTTATTACAGACAGTACATAGGCATCAACGCGGTAATGGAGAACGATTCGTTGAAATTTGATCCCAACACTTATACCCGAACCATGAAAAAAGCAGATGTCTTCGTTATCTTCCTCACCCTACTAATCCTGAATGCTGATGCTCGGCCAATTTTAGCATTCTATCAGGCTAAAAGGTATCCTAAGAGTTTCTCAGCTAAGGTGAAGTCTTTATATCAGGTTGAACGCAAGACATTGATGAAGATCAACGTAGACTCTCTTGTTGATCTCGACAAGAAAAGGAACAAAAATCCGAAAGGATCAACTCCCCTTCAATTCGCTGTTGCAGAAAAAGTTGGGTTTAATCTGAACAACTCCGGCCAGTGGGATAACTTGTCAAATGGACGAATATGGCGCCTTCGCATCTATTCGCCGGGTGCATTAAGCCACAACATTGAGATCAACCACTTCACTATTCCTGCTGGCGCGGAGCTTTGGATATATAATCCAACTCACAAAAATGTAGCCGGTCCTTTTACATCTCAGGATGGTAGTCTCCGACGAAGTCTGTGGACTCCAATTATCGAAGGTGACGAGATAGTAATTGAGGTCTTTATACCTGCTGGGGCTTATCAGGCAGTGGTAGAAATTAGTACGGTAAACAAAGGGTACCGCAACTAACGGAAGGCTTTGGGTTCGAAGGCTTACCTGAGGTGGCAATGATAAGTAAACTTTACTATTACATCAAAAAAAATGCTAAATGAAACATACATTTCTTTTTAAAGAGTCGCTCGGTTGCCAGGTCATCATGGCACTTGCAAATCGACTCATTATTCTCATATTCATTCTCCTATGCCCAGTTCTCGGTTTCGCTCAATTAAAACAGCAACCCAAAAGCTTTTCGTTACAAAGTCAATCGTTGAATCAAGTTGAACGTAAAGTGCTCGGCAAAGTCAATGTTGATTCTCTGGTTGCAGCCGATCAAAAACGAGGGCGAAGCGCATCAAAGCCAGAACCTCTTCGTTTCGCCGTTACGAAAGATGTTTCCTTCAATTCCAGCAACTCGGGTACTTGGCAAAATATTTCCGATGGGCGTCTTTGGCGATTGCGCATCTACTCACCAGGTGCGTTAAGTAACAATCTTGGAATTACTCGTTTCGCTATTCCCGAAGGTGCGAAACTCTGGATATACAATCCTGCACACGAACAAGTGGAAGGGCCTTATACATCTCGTGATAAGAGTAATAAGGGCAGCCTTTGGACTCCGGTAATTGTAGGTGATGAAATTGTAGTTGAGCTTTTTATTCCTAGGAGGGCTTCTCAACCAGAAATAGAAATTGGCAAAGTAAACAGAGGATACCTCGATTTTCAAAAGGCAATGGCCGACAAATCAGGTTCCTGTAACAACAATGTAATTTGTTCTGAGGGAGACCCCTGGCGTAATCAGATTCGATCAGTAGCACGGTACACCATCAATGGAAATTCTTTGTGTACGGGTCAACTGGTGAACAATACGGCTCAGGACCGCACCCCATACTTCCTAAGTGCCAACCATTGTGGTGTAACAACTGGAAACGATGATACTTTAGTTTTCTACTGGAATTTTCAATCTACTAATTGCACGACAATAACCGGTAGTAGTCTTGCCAACAATCAGACAGGTGCTACCTTTCGGGCATCCTACGCGCCAAGTGACTTCTTATTGGTTGAGCTTGATCCAGGAGAAATTCAGGCTGTCTTCAATGTATACTTTTCAGGATGGGATGTCAGCGGAACGGCGCCTTCCTCAACCGTATGTATACACCATCCTAGCGGTGACGAGAAATCGATCTCCTTCAATACGAATGCAGTGACATCTACTAATTACTTATCGAGCTCAGTGAGTGCTGGAGGCAATCATTGGAGAGTGGATGATTGGGAAGATGGAACGACTGAACCAGGATCATCAGGTTCAGGTTTATGGGACGCATCCACAAGGCGGATAGTTGGGCAACTACACGGTGGCTACTCTTCCTGCTCTTCATTCACTGATGATTGGTACGGTAAGTTAAGCGTGAGTTGGACAGGTGGTGGAACAAACGATACACGCCTTCGTAACTGGCTCGATCCGGGTGGTACTGGCACGTTGGCAATTGACGGCGATCCGCATATCACAACGTTGGATGGTACCCATTACGATTTCCAAGGTGCAGGTGAATTTGTAGTGCTACGAGACAAACAACTGGGCGAGGTACAGGTGCGTCAAACCCCGGTGGCCACCTCATTTAATCCCGGAGCCGATGCCTACCATGGCCTTGCTACTTGTGTCAGTCTAAATACTGCTGTGGCGGTGCGCATGGGCAAACATCGGATCACCTATCAACCTAACATAAACGATATACCCGATCCAAGTGGCCTACAACTTCGAGTGGATGGTATACTGCAAACTGTGGGGCCACAGGGGATGTATCTTGATGGTGGACGTATCTCTAAAACAGTGGCTTCTGGCGGAATTGAAATTACGTTTCCGGAAAAGTATGTGCTTATTGTTACTCCGGGATGGTGGGAATCGCAAAAGCAGTGGTACCTCAATATTAGTATCATTCGAACAAACATAAACGGCGAGAGCGGAGCTTCCTTTACTACCGATTCTCTGGCAGTAGGAGGGATCGGCAGTTCGATTGCACCAAATAGTTGGCTACCCAGACTTCCGAGTGGTCAATCGATGGGACCGATGCCGTCCACATTACACGATCGGTATGTCGACCTCTATCAGAAGTTTGGTAATGCATGGCGCGTGACCAACTCAACCAGCCTATTTGATTATGCTCAGGGAAAGTCAACCTCCGACTACACACACACTAGTTGGCCATCTGAAAACCCACCCTGCAATTTTGCTGATATGATACCCAACTTGCCTATCACTCTGATCGCTGCGCAATCAGCGTGTGCACAGATCACAGACACAGGAAGACGATCTAATTGCGTGTTTGATGTGCAGATCACAGGTGAGCTAAGCTTTGCATCAACCTACCTATTGGCGCAGAAAATAGAGGATAACGGCACAAACACAACGATCATACAAGATAAAAACCCAAGCCAACACAATGAAGCGGTTAGTTTTATCGCAACAGTTATACCATTAAAAGCAAGTGAAAGAGACCATAGTAAGCCATCAGGCACAATACAGTTTACGCTTAATGGTAAAAACGTTGGTAGCCCTGTCAAGCTTGACGCAAACGGTCATGCTACATTCACTACGTCCACGCTACCACCCGGTAATCACAAGTTAGCAGCTATCTTCACACCAGCTAGCAGCAGCCATTTTCTGGAAAGCAGCAGTGTTGAACTAAGCCACACCGTTATAGAACTTGACAATCAATTCGTCATCAATGGGACACTCGTGTATTTAACGCTTGGAATCATCTTGATTTTAGTTTTCATCTGGTGGCTGTTACGTCGATGGTTCAAAAAGTAATAATCAAGGCAGTCGCGAATAATTTAGCGTAGTCTTCGTCATCATTTATAATTTATCATTTAACCTTAAACAAAATAAATATGTTATCACTTCAAGCAGTACTTATTATATCATCGTTGGTAGGTTGGTGCGGAACCGTTCCAAGATTACCACACTTACCTCCCAAACCTGATCCTGATCCATGGCCTTGGTGGAAAACCGGATTAGTCGGAATTGTGGGCGGAATTGCCGGTGGTCTGTTAACACAGGCTTTATCAAATACACAGGAGATCGCGGGTATCGGCTTTGGCGCTTTAGCAGGCGGAAGAATCTTATCCGACTTTGCAAGCGGCTTCTTTCCAGGAAAGGGTTAAACATTACACACCTCCCCACTATCGAAAAAGCCCCGCATTTTTGCGGGGCTTTTGTCTTTTTAGTAGGAGGGAAGCATCAGTGAGTACCAAAATGGGCATTTGGTAACGGATTGGACACACCGCAGATCAGTGTTGGTTTTATAAAATCTTGATTATGAATTCTTCTTTTAAATGTTGTATTTTAAATAAAAGAATGAATTCGTTTTTGGTTTAACTACAAATTAACATGAAGAAGAAAATTACATTAGTGGTGAGTATTTTATTTGGATTGATGTTCATCAACGCAGGACTCAATAAATTTTTTAACTACATACCCGTGCCTGCCGACATCCCTGAACATCTGGCGAAGTTCATGAGCGCCGTATTGGAAATAGGCTGGCTATGGCCACTACTAGGAGCAATGGAAGTAATCGGGGGTGTGCTTTTTATGACCAACAAGTATCGGGCGCTAGGAGCGATCATTATTTTACCCATGATGGTTGGGATATTGCTCACGCACATTTTCGTTGACCGCAGCACACTACCTGTGGCGATCGTTCTGATGGTGGTTAATCTTTGGATTATTTGGGAAAACAGAGAGAAGTATCTTCCAATGATACGATAGTGCCGGTTTACAATGCCTGATCGTTAGCTCTACGCGAATTGGATTCTTTTAATTCTCTGCGATTAGAATAGAGAATCATAAAAATGTCCTCCTGACGTATTAGTTTACAGCTAGGGAACTTTCGAAGTTAAAAAAGAAAAAGGCCAGCATTCTCCTGCCCGGCCTTTATCAAAAAACTTGAAAGTGGGAGTTACTTCGCTAAATGGATTGTTAGGCTAGTGCCTTCTTTGATAGACACTTTGCATTTCTTAAAAGTAGGCATGTTGAACATGCCTGCCTTCAAGTTTGTTGACAAACCAAATGGCTCCTTTGGTATGCCAAACATTCCTGTTTCTAAATGATCGTTGCTGTTTACATCTTGATACACAGCCAGTGCATATTCACCCGCAGGTATATCACTCCACGTGGTGGTAATGGAAGAGGTGCCGTTCGTTTCTATAACCTTACGAAAGGTATGTTGTCCATGTTTTGGAAAGTTATTTTTCGCTTCATAGAAGCCTACATAAATTTTTCCTTTTGAGTTTGCCACCTGATCAACGGTAAGAGTAAATGACACGTCTTGTCCATATGAATGGGAGCTGGCTGCTACGAGGGCCAATACGATAGCAATTTTCATTCGATTTTTCATGACTTTTTTTTTGTTTTTGTTTCTACAAAATTGATATGAGTTTGTAGACATCTTGCTTAACAAAAGTCAAGAAGTGAATTACTTTTTCTTGCTCAGGTTGGCGCGCACACGGCTTAGTGATTCTGGCCGAATACCGAGATAGGAGGCAATGGCATACATGGGTATTTGCTGCAATAAATTTGGATCACGGCTCATTAGGTTGAGATACCGTTCTTCGGCTGTGTCGTAGAGCAGACTCTTCACGCGTTCATCGTCGTATGTATATGCACGCTCGACCATCAGCCTACCAAATTGTTGAAATACAGGTGCTACTTGGTAGGCCTTGTCGATGTCTTCTTTCGAAATGCACACGAGCACCGATGGCGTTAATGCATCTATTGAAATGGTGGCGGGCTTTCCGGAAATGAAACTTGCGAAGTCTACCGCATAGTCTTCCGTGAAGGAAAAGTCATATGCGTATTCATCAACATCTTCCGATCGAAATTGTCGCATGGCGCCACTCACGACAAAAGCATTTTCTTTACATACATCGCCTTGTTTCAGCAGAAGCTCGCCCTTTTGCAGATACCTGACTTTGTAAAACTGTTCAATTGAATTCCATTCTGATTCATTGAATACCAGATACCGTGCCATAAAAGTCTTCATGGCGATGATGGCTTGATTTGTTTCCATTGCGCAAAGTTGCAATAGTATACCCAATTTCGATCTTAACAAAAATCAATATATGCAAGTATGACGCTTTGTGATATTCGGGTTAATCATTTGTAAAAAGTCTCGACTTTCTTCGCAAGACCTCGATAGGTTTCGTTGGAGGACAAGGTGTAGGTAAAATAAAAGCTGAGCAAAGTTTCAATCCATGCTATCTGTTTTTCTGATCCTAAAAATGACTCACCACCCGGATATACTCTGGAATTTCCCGTAGAAGAAATTTCCCCCGACGCTAAAATTCTGGTGGCTTGCCATTGTACACTACAACTGATTGCCTTTTTCAGTCGTACATAAAGATCATCCTGGGGCTGTAAAGTGCCAAGTAAAACCATTCCCAACCGCAATGAAACCCCATTGTAGCTGCTATCAAAACCACCCCCTTCAATAAAAAACCCGGCTGCATCCTGTTGAGCAAGTGCCGACTCAATAAACTCAATGCCGATAGCCTTTGCCTGACTGTCATTCAAATAAGTACCCATAGAATAGAATGCCAACGCGTCAAAGAACAATCGGTTTGGCGCATCTTTATCATACATTTTGAGAACTTCCTTTTGGGCTTTTAGATAATTCACTGTGAGTTGAAATTTACTTTTTAAGTTAGCAAGCCTTTGCGCTAGTGCATCGTTTGGTCTGTTCATAAACCAGGAGGATTGATTCAAGAGTACGAGCGAAGAACCGACTGCAGATGTGAAAAATGCCACTCCGCTGGTAAGGTCTCCCTCAGAAGGGGTGCCTAAATATTGAAGGTTGCTGGGAATAACTAATTCGAAGTCGCCAGTAGGTTTTTGTTTATTGAATGAATACTCTGCGGCCAATATAAACTTTGCGAGCGCATCATCACTTTTGGTATAAACAGCGTACGAAGCTAAAAATCCAATATCCATTTGAAACCGAACATGAAAATACCCATCGAGGTTTCTTCCGAGTGCACCATTGGCATCCGGATTTTTGGTAAGCCCGGTAACCACATAATCGGGAAGCGATAAAATGAATGTATGAAAGTTAGTCGAGCCGGAAAGTAAGGCATCGTTGCATACGCCTGCTTCGTGCTTTTCGTTTCCACAACTTACCCCTGCGATAAAAAGGATAGTTAATAAAGCGGTTGGCCATTTCATGAGTTTATGATTTATTCCGATTAGAGCATTGATTAAGCAATTCGTTTAATCTGAAAAAAGTAAAATAGTAATAAAATCTATTTTTCACATAACCCCATTCGTTTCCGGTTTAAAGATTAGAAATGCCACCCCACTCTCAATCCTCCCTCGGGCTGAAACGCGGGGATGGATTGGGTAAAACTTCCTACACCTACCTGACTGTCACCCGACACGCGCAAGGTAAAAGCCACATGAGGAGCGAGGTAAAAGTTTTTATGAAATTTCCATACATAACCACCACCGGCTGTCCACAGAATGCTGTTATAACTTCCGGTTGAACTTACTTTTTCGTGACTCAAATTTCCGCTGAGGTATTCAACTCCGGTGCTGATAAAAAATTTATCCCAATTCGGCTGAAAGAAGTAATCGACAATGATCGCACCTACTTTAACTTTATTATCCTTAAACCCTTCATCCAACAGCGAGTTTGGAGTTGTCAATCCCACGTACACACCTCTAAATCGCCATTGGTTGTAACCTACTACGATAGAACCATGGAAGCCTCCAAGAACATAAGGTACAACATCAGCTTCTAAGCCAAATGTAGTTTTCCTTTCTTTTTGATGGTTGCCGGATTGCGCATGGGTAAGTGTTACAGTAGCCACTAAGAATACAAGAATCCATGTCTTTTTCATAAATTATTTTTTTGGTTTTGATGATGCAAACCTAGCGATGATGGAAGGATCAGGTTCTTGAACTAATTCAAGAAATCACTTCTTGGCCCGTAATTTTGAAAGCCATTCGGCTGAGATTCCTAAATAGGAGGCAATGAGGTATTGGGGTATTTCTTGAATGAGTTCACCATTGGTGCTAACCAGTTTATCGTAGCGTTCCTTTGGGGGCAAGGAATTTTCCTTGATACGTTCGGCAAACCGGATAAAGTAAAATTCGGAAATCAAGCGGCCCATCTTTTGAAACTTTATACTTTCCTCATATAGCATGAGGATTGATTTTCTTTCAAAACTAAGCAGTTGGCAATCTTTTATGGCAATGATATTTAGTTCCGTAGGTCTTTGAAGCAAAAAACTTACATAATCAACCGCAAAGCTGTTTTGAAAGATGAAATCCAATACTACCTCTTCTCCGGTTTCGTTGGTGTATCCCAGTTTGAAAATTCCATTCGTTACAAAATAAAGCTTGTCGCAAACTTGTCCTTTGCTAATGAGGTATTCTCCTTTTTTAAGTTGTTGCGGTTTAGCTAGTTCGCTCAATTGATTTAACTCTGCTTCATTAAAGTTGACAAATTGAAGGAAAAATTTATGGAGTGTCATAACTGTTAAATCTATCCAATTTAACCAGATTGATCAACGATTTATTGCCCATTTTTTTGCAGACTTCGCTGTCTAGCAACTAGTTAAAGTTGCCCGTATAAACTCCCTAAGAAATATGTCTGACTAATGGAAGAAAGTAGGCTGATCTGGTCTTAAAGATTGAACGCAAGGCTTCACTTTTACACAACTTTTACTGCATAAGACTCTGCGTTTATGGCTTATTTTCGCTACTTGCAAGCTTGTTCAAAAAGCTTAATTTCGGGGAGGCGAAACGAAACGCAAAATCACATTTTTGAAATGAGGAATTGGTTACTTATAATACCCTTTATAGCAGCAAGCTTGGTGGGACTAAGTCAGTCAAGATTGCAGATTGATTCTCTCCAGCATTTACTGGCCACCAGCAAAGAGCCCCGGGAGCGTGCGTTTATTCTGGTGAAATTGTCTGAGAGTTTCTTGAACCAAAATTCGGATAGCACACTTCGCTACGCTGATGAAGCTTTTGTATTGGGAAGGCAGGTTGGAGATGAGCGCACGATGGCTTTAGCACAGAGATGGCAGGCGATTGCGGTGGCTTCAAAAGGAGATTTTGAGAAAAGCCTCACGCTAAGTTTTGAGGCGTTAAAGCGATTTGAAGCACTTCAAGACAACACGCAGATGGCGTGGGTTAAATCAAATATGGCCGGAACCTATTATCAATTTGGAAATTATGGACTGGCGCTGACACAAGCATTGGAGAGCCAACAAATTGCCTTGGCCTTAAAAGATACCGCATTGTTAGTATCTACAGGAACATTTATTGGATCAGTTTATAGCGATGTTAAAAACTATCGCGAAGCAATTCATGCTTTGAAAGAGGTGATAAAGTTAAGACCGCAAAATAAATTTGAAGCCGAATTGAGCTATACTTTCTATAACCTTGGCAATGCCTATGCCTCATCGGGTTCTTTGGACTCTGCTTTAACTTGGTATCAAAAATCCAGTGACATCGCAAAACGTGTGGCGGATTTTTATCTCTATCAAATCACGCTAGTGAAACTTGCCGATATTCATATTGCGTTACGAGATTACAACAAGGCCGAGAAACTACTGACAGATGCAACGACTTTGGCAAACGAAAAGGATTTTCAAGAAATACAGCCGGAACGGTTTTTAGCTCTAGTTGACTTGTATTTTCAACAAGGTAAAACGAACCGCGCTTTCAACATTGCCTGGCACGGAAATCAATATGTGAAGAAATTTGCAATGGGATATTTTGAGTATGAATTTGCCATTAAATTAGCTGAGTTACACCGAACCCAAAAGCGATACGATTCAGCTTTCTTCTACTTGCAGCGAGTTGTATCGTTAAGGGATTCGATAGACCAAAGTACGGATTTTAATAAAGTAGCAAATTGGAACTTCGATTATCAAATGCGGCAACGCGAGGCTAATGAAAGAAAACTACTCGCTAACCTAAATCTGGAGCACCAACTGGCCGCAAACCGTGGTACACTATTGACCTTTGCGTTAGGTGCAATTCTGGTTTTACTGATCATGTCCATACTGATTTGGAGACTTTACCGACATCGCGCAACACTATCTCAGTTGCTGCAAACCCGAAATCAGGAACTTGACCATTCGCTCCAGCAAGTCAACAACCTTAATATGGGAATGCGCGGGATGATGGCACAAGTAACCCACGATTTAAGAAGTCCCTTAAACCGAGTGCAGGGTCTTCTTCAACTGATCGGAAAAGTCAATACAGAAGAAGACAAAGAGGAGTTGATTCAAATTTCCTTGAGCGAAGTAAAGCGCGGACGCGCATTTGTAGATAACTTGTTGAAGAGCACTTCGTACAACGAGTGGATACCGGAGTGGTCAGAATTTGATATGGCCGAATTGGTAAGAGAGATCATTGCCCGCTTTGATCAGGCCTCGCAAGAGAAAAATGTTTCCATTCTGGCAGATCTCCATTCTGGTTCTGTCCGAAGCGATCGATTGGCGGTCGATCGAATTCTTGATAATCTTTTATCTAACGCCATTAAATATTCACCTACGGGCTCAACTGTCAGCTGCTCTCTTTCGCATCACGCGAATGATTACACATTGCGCGTTGCAGACAAAGGTCCCGGATTTACAGAAGAGGATCAGAAGAAGATGTTTACTGCTTTTCAACGCCTTTCGGCGAAGCCCACCGGCGGAGAAAGTTCTTTTGGGGTGGGATTATCTTCAGTGAATGATTTGGTGAAGGTACTCAAAGGTTCCATTGAACTGAAAACCAGTGCCAATCTAGGTTCGGAGTTTATTATCAAGTTACCCAAACATCCACCAGAACACAAGCGCGTACTTTCACAAAACCAGTCAACGATGTAATTCTCAACCTATCAAATGTTACACGATATTCTCTTTCAACCATCCCGACACATCTACATAGTCTTCAATCTGCATTCGTTTCGCTTGATCCAGCGCCTGCCACTCATTCAATGAGGCAATAAATGTGGCTGAGTACTTCTCATGGTTCAATTGTTCAATCTTTAAAAAATGTTGCAGCAACAACTCTTCTGCCGGAAACAGTACTTTATTCTTCTTCAAAAAGCGTTTACTGCTATCGACTGCATAGCGCAGCAAAGTGATGTTGCCAAGTTCAAAATGAATCATCATGTTTAAGATTCGTGTATACTTTTGAATGTCCAATCGGACGGTACCAAAGTTGGTATTGATAATTTCGTTTACCCATTTCAATGATGTAGAGTAATCTTTAGCCAAGAAAAAGATACTCGCAAATTGAAAGTAAAACATGATTAAATAGTCTGGTGTTACCGAACTTTTCCTTGTGCTGAGATACGATTGAATCACTCCAATCAGCTGTATACCTTTCTCGGTATCTTTGGTATCGCGAAACATTTCTAATTCAACATTGTAGACGCGTATCCAAAGGCGAATGGTTACTTGACTTTCGTTTTGGAACCGGCTTGAGTTAATGAGGCCACTGACTTTGGAAAGGAGGGAGGGCAATTCATTCCACCGCTTAAAGCTTAAGAGCAGCACCACTTTATTCATAATAGCGGTGATGTAGGAGGTAGGGTCGTCTTCAATTCGGGCAGAATTTTGCTCGAGTAAGGCGATCAACTTGCTAACTTCCAGGTTGGCATCTTCCAATTTGCCTGCCATGTAAAATCGGGTAAACCGAAAATGATGGTGTAGGATTTTTGCCTGAACCGAACCTGCTTTTTCAATCCGGTAAATTTCTTTCGCTTTCGTTTCACCATCGTCAGTAGGGGAGTCGTATACGCGCACAGAATCATTCCAGAAGCTATTGAGGTTTGTAATTTTGTCAATGATCCGTTTTTCTTCTTTTAGTACTTGTTCTACACCTGGCAGGTTCACGGTGGAGCTTGCCACGATAAGTTTACGATGCCAAGTCAGTAGCTCCACATGCAGTGAAAATTTTTCAAAACGTTCGGCTAGCACCAGCGCCTTATCCAAGCGTTGAAAGCAGAGATCATACAATTCTTTCACAAACAAAATTTCTATTTCGCGAAGCAGTTCAAGGAGCGTAGCATGAACGGAATTTCGAGCGTGAAAATTTTTCAACGATCTTAAAATCAGTTCCGCGAGATTGATTTTTGTAACATGAAGCTGAGCTGCAAACTTTTTGTCTTTAAAGGTGGCCTTGATCGCTGCTTCGTCATAGTGCTCTTGTTTTTCAATGGCCCTAAACAACGTGATGTAATTGCTTTCCGATTTATTTTTAGAAGCCATCTGAAGAAAGAACCTTTTTTCCGCGCCGGTGAGTGATTTGATCAACCGAAACAGACTTGTTTTCTTGGACATCTACTTTACGTTTTTTGCGGCTTTATGGAATGAAAACCGTTGTTATTGTTCAAAAATAACATTTTTGTCAATTTTAACTACTTTACGTTTTTAAGATTTATTCATTTAGCATTCTACATTATCCTTCTACATTTAGGCCATTATTCAGCAAAACAAACTCACAATAAATTAAAATTATAACTATGGCAAACGTGATTAACTGGTTTGAAATTCCGGCTAAAAATTTCGAGCAAGCGTCTAAGTTTTACAGCACCGTGCTTGGTGGCGATGTAAGAAGAATGGAAAATCCTCATGGTCTTTGGGGCTTCTTGCCAGGTACCGCGCAGGGCATGACGGAAACAGTAGGAGGTGCCATCGTGCAGTCGGATGGCTATGTGCCTGCTGCGAACGGAAGTCTTGTTTACCTGAATGGTGGCGATGACCTCAACGTGCCATTGAGCAGAGTTGAAAAAGCCGGTGGTAAAGTACTACTGCCGAAGACACCGCTAGGACCGAATGGATTTATGGCGTTGTTTCTTGATCCAGAAGGCAACAAGATTGGATTCCACTCCATGAAGTAACAAAAGAGGCAGCCGCTTGACTAGTGGCTCCCTTTACAGAGACGCTGAATAGAATCTTCCGGAGAAATTGAAAATTAGGCCTGCGTGCGATGAGTTAACTATTCCATCTTGTATACCTCATTGATAATAACATACGTTTTGAGATCAAATTATTCACTAGTTAAATCAGACAAGTGCAACGTTTCGAAGTGAGCGATGGGGGTGATTCCGGAATCTGGTAATTTTTTCATAAGCATTTTGGTTTTTTATTTATGAAAAAGCCGGCGCATACAGCACCACGCATACACCCTTAGCCTTTCCGATGACCACAAACCCGGGCTGTTAATAATGGTTTCCACTGACATTACAGCTTACAAAACAGGCACCAAGATTCAATATGTGTTTGGGGTAACACGCGGACACCGTTTTGACATCCTGCTCAATGGTGCAACACGACCCTATGGCAGTCCACTGACAGAACCAGAAGTCATTCATCACATTGCACAAGGGCATACAGAAAATACGATTGCCGGCACGCTGGGCATCAGCGTTCACACCATAAAGGCACACAAGAAAAATATTCTTGCCAAGACCCACTGCAAAAACACAGCCGAAGTCATCCGCATGGCCATGATGGAGGGCTGGATTTGAACGATCTGGTTTACCCTCAACCCGCCTGGTTTTTCTTACTTCATGATTTTATAATATAAGAATACCACTTTAGGGGGATAGAGATGTGTGCCTTAGGTTTTATATTTGTTTTGCACTGGCCTTCAAAAAGCGAGAAATTTGATGAGTGTTCATAAAGCTATTCAAAAAAAAGCCATTTACTTGAGGATAATTGATTTGACGAGCGTATGAAGAAATTTGTGTCAATATCGCGATACATTTTGCCGCAGAGTCTCGTGGCGAAGACTCTGCGAAGAAAAAAGCGAAGGATGGACTCGAAAAAAAATAACATGAAACCATTACTCATTTTTTTATTTCTCCTCACAAGTTTTGCACTATGTGCCCAAACCGATGTTAACATTAAGGTGGATTCCACTGGCCCCAATAACTCTTTGGGTTTGCCTGAAACACACATAAATGCAATGTGCACTGCTGCTAGAAAACAAGCTCCTAAATACTTTAAGAAGGTTGGTTTTTTAACATCTTTCGAAGAACGTATTTTATATCTGGAAGGTGTTAGGGAAGCCGATGTTTTAAAACTAATGGAAAGCGATCCATCCCCAATATTTGAAATAATCCGAAAAGCATGGAATGAGAAGTGGAGCAAAGTGTACTGTGATGTAAATTCAAGCGGAATTGATGGATATATCGATAGCATGTTGCTTTTCTCATTGCAAAGGGACGCATTTCGTAACCTCTACGATAACAACGGTAACATTAAAGCTAACGTTAACCGCTTGGTTAATCTTGATCCCTATTCCCCGGTTAATGACGCACCTGCTACCATGACCGATATTTTTGAAAAAATGTTAGCTGAGAAATGGGGCCAACTTGCCTACAGTGAGACTTTAGAGAAAGAGTTAAGATTGATTTACCATGATTTGATTAACTATGGAGGCAAGAAAGCCAGCCAACTTAGCAAGGAAGAGTTCGAACTTGAACTGAGTAGAGCAAGAAAGGAAGCCAAAGAATAAAAAAATACATATGCGAGTATTAATCCCTGCTTCTACAAACCACAGCATCGTTAAATTAAAGCCAATGTAAATAAGGTAAACTTCATAATACCCCATGACCCAACCCGGTTTAATACGCCACTGACGCTCATTGATTTTATCGAAGTGATGACTACGGAAAAGTGGGGACAAATTGGGTATAGAAAAAGTTTAGCAGATGAAATTCAATCTTTTTCTGATGAGCTTACGAAGTATTATGGCGTCAAAAAATTTAAAAACTTAAGCCCGGAAGAGCAGAAAGTTCAAATTGACTTGATGAATAGAAAGCCTGAAGAGAAATAACATGAAACCGCTCCTGATTTTTTTGTTGCTCATCACAAGTTTCGCGCTTCAAGCTCAAACTACTGTAAGCGTTGAGATTGAGGCAGGCCCCAACAGTGGCTTGAATATCGCGCAAGATTATGTCGAAGGTATGTGCGAATGCGCAAAAAGAAATTCCACCATTAGAGACATCATTGAAAGAATGCTAAGAGAAAAACAAGGTCAAATAGCATACAGTCAAAGTCTGGAAGAAGACATAAGAAGCATGTATCAAAAACTTGTTAGCTACGGTGGCAAAAATGCTAAAGCGTTGAGTGCAGAAGAATTTAAGATTGAGTTAGAAAGGGCACGAAAGGAAGGCCAGCTCCCCGAAACCAAATAACAGAAGCTTGTATGAAATTTCATCTATTCAGTACGGTTTTGTTTTTCTCAACTTTATTAGCTGCCAGTGCGCAAGTAAAAGTTGGCCCCAATGCTAATCTTGGAATTGATGAAATGGAGATTTCAATATTGACGAACGCAGCCAGTGTGCCACAAAAGTCTGAGTACATTAAAGTGAAATACTTTACGCCTTTTGAACAAATAATACTAGAATTAGAAGGGCACGATGAAGCAAGTGTAGCTAAGATGCTTAGAGAAAAAACCACGAATCCGTTTGAGATTATCCGTGACGCATGGAATACTAAATGGAGCAAAGTGTATTGTCTGGGTGGCAGCAAAGGAATTGATGGATACATAGACATTAGTTTACTCGCATCAGGTCAATTTCAAACAGTGCGTAATCTCTACAACACCAACTGGGGAATTAAGTCAAACATAAACCGTCTTGTGAATTTGTTTCCTTACGAGCCTGTGTCTAAAAATCCTATGACGCTGCTTGATATGGTAGACAAAATGATAGCTGAGAAATGGGGCCAGATGGCTTACCGCGAAAGCCTTGTCAACGACATCCGTGCTGTACGAGAGGATTTGATTAAATACGGAGCAAAAAAAAACAGCGAACTAAGTGTAGAAGAATTTAAGCTTGAGCTAGAAAGAGCCCGAAAGGAAGGCAAAAACTAATCTCCAAAAATATGAAAGCAATGAGCATTTTGTTTATGGGTTTTATCTTGCTTTTGTCTGCAACCCCTGCAAGTGCAAGTTCAGACTCTACACACTTCCAAAAAGGCATGGCGCATTACCTACGCCTACAGTACAAAGAAGCAGAGCATTACTTTACCGAATCTAGCAAACAAAACGTAGCAGAGGCCTTCACCATGTTGGCGCTTATGCATTACCGGGGCAATGGCATGCCAAAGAATAATGACATGGCAACCACGCTGGCCAAAGAGGGCAATAGCCGTGGAGATAAAAAAGCGTTGTATGTACTGGGCATGGTGTGGCGCGATCAATCAAACGAAACATACAATCTCGCAGCCGATCCATATTTTGTAAAGGCAATTCCATCCATACAAGAAAGCGCCAATAAGGGCAGTATACATTGGAAAACACGCCTTGCGTATTGTTACAACAATGGCTTGGGCGTAGTGCAAAATCATCAAAAGGCAATAGCGCTGTATGAGCAAGCCGCAGCTGCCAATTATGCAGCTGCTATACACAATCTGGCGCTCATGTATATGATGGGAGAAGGTGTGCCCATGGATTATGAAAAGGCGCTCACACTTTTTAGAAAGTCGGTGGCATTGGGTTTAACCCGCGACCCGGATAAAGCTAGTAGTGAAGTGGGCATTTACGATGTGGCCGATGCCTATCACTATGGAAAAGACAATCTGCCCAAAGACTATGCTCGCGCTATGGCCTTGTATGCCGAGAGTGCCGTTCATGGCTATGGCCCGGCTTACACGGGCATGGGGCGTTTACTAAATCAGAATTTTGCTAAAGCAAAAGAGTATCTGGAAAAGGGAATTGCCGCAGGAGATGGCGAAGCCGCTAGTGAACTAGCCTTGCATTATCTGGATAGTGACACCGCACAGTGCAGGAAGTATTATGAGCTTGCGTTGAAAATGAATGACAACTCAGGCTATGCAGAGGCGGGGCTATCTCATTTATACAAAAACAATAAACTCAAATCTCAACGTTATGCTTTTCAGGCGTTGGCAAAAGGCGCACCGCCAGAATACGTAAACACCCCGGAGATAAAGGTAGGTGAAGTGGCTCCCGATTTTGAATTGCCAACTACAGAAGGAAAACCAGTGCGTCTTTCAAGTCTGCGCGGCTGGTATGTGCTGATCGATTTCTGGGCAAGCTGGTGTGGACCCTGCCGGCAGGAAAATCCTGCCATGGTAAGGTTATACCGAGAATACAATAAACTGGGTTTTGAGATACTCGGTGTTTCCTTAGACGAAAGTAAAGAGCGATGGGAGGGTGCCATTGGCAAAGATGGATTGCCGTGGGTACATGTAAGCGATCTGCGCGGTTGGAAATCTGCAGCCGGAAAACTTTATTCGGTAAATGCCATTCCGAAAACGGTGTTATTAGATAAGGAAGGAAAAGTGATTGCGTTAGGTTTGAGAGGAGAGGAGTTGCGCGAACGAATAATAGAAATAATTAAATAACAGAGCTAATGAAAACCATACCCTCTCTTTTTTTGCTCCTTTTTGTTTTGTGCTACTGCCCAGCGCATTCGCAAACTGCAAAAACATTTACCGACCCACGCGATAAAAAGGTGTACCCCATCATTTTTTTTGAAGACATCAAGTCCGTTGGCAAGCTTAACTTCATAACATGGATGGCCAAAGACATGAATTTTAAAACAGCTAGTGGCTACACGGTGGTAGAGGACAAAGACATGCATAACAAAGCTCAAGGCTTGCTCTATACATGGGAGGCAGCCCAAAAGGCATGCCCTGCCGGATGGCATTTGCCCAGCGAAAAAGAATGGCAACATTTGGTAGATACATTTAACGGGCGGTCGCTAAAAAGTAGCGAAGGCTGGGCGATGGGTGGCAATGGAGAAAACTTTAGCGGCTTCAATGCATACCCAAGTTATTACCTCAGCGACGAAGTAGAGTACCCCTCTTATAAATGGTATGGTCATTGGTGGACGGCCACATCAAAAACCGATACTTTGGCGAATGCTTTTTTGATGGTATTTCAAGACGGTGACGTAAGAAATCAGGCTAGGAAAAAGACGGACAGCTACTCGGTGAGGTGTATTAAAGATTGAGCGAGCCTCTTACCGAGACTTAGGTGTACCAGAAAGTGAAGCCGCTCCAAGTGGCACTTTTGGCAAAGCCCGGTGGGAGGACGTCATCGCCAAAGATGGCTATATTTGGTATCTGCAATTCCACAAACAGTGCTGTTGGATAAAGACGGGCGAGTGCTGGCGTTGGGGTTGCGGGGCGAGGAGTTAAAAAATGTATTGGCTGGACTAAAATACTAAACTACTATGCGCACGTTGCTCATCATTTTACTTTTCGGTTCTGTATTCTCATTACAGGCCAAACCCTTTCCTGTTTCCTTTTTTAATGATGAAGTCGAAATTAAAGCAGATACTACTACTCACGTGGTGCACCACCTGCAAATACTCGAGCCAGAACTAGTTATCATTTTCTCCGGGTTCCCTGGCTTTCTAGTGCACCCGGATGCTTTACTTACTAATGCCCAGCCCATTCATTTAGAAAATGCCGAACAGAACAATTACCTGTGGCAAACTTTGATAAACAACAAATATGCGTGGGGCCGTATTGAATCCATTGATAACACGTTGATAAGTTTGGAGGAGATTGAGAAAATTGAAACACTTCTACAAAGTGATGATGAATGGACTCGAATTGCTATTTGTAGCTCGATACCAGACAGTAAAATAGAAACCTATCAAAACGTAGAAACTAACAGTGCATTTGAAATTACCGGGGTAGAAGAATCGATTTACTACAGAGGATTAGGCTTAAAAAAGGAAAATGATTTCAACGATCTCTCGCTAAACTCCTTAAAAATTCAATTAAAAAACTAGAAAAATATTGGAATGAAAAAAATATTTGGAATTATAAATGTTCAGAAGATGATGACCCAAGATTAATTTTTGGAGAAAACGGAGTCGTCCAATATATCGCCTTAAAATTCAACTATAACCTTTACTATCGACTCTTTTTATCAGGAGCTTATGAACTTGATATTTTAAACGCTCCCATTAATTCAAAAAAACAAACATTTTTTACTTGGCTTGAAGAGCAAATCTCAGATAACCCTCTCAAATATGATCCTCTGGTAATTAAGCACTTAAAAAATTTTCATGACATAATGATTAAGTCTTTCCCAGCTCTAAAAGACAAATCCAACATTGATCGTAAGGATAAATAGAATTGGAAATTCGATATAGTAGAGTTAAAGGCCACAATCAGTTGAACACAATTTTCTGAATATGAATACTTGAGGAACAGTGTGACCATAAAATAATTAAAATGTAATGATGAAAATATCACCTTCTTTTAGATTGATTTTGTTCCTACTGCCAACAAATGAAAATCAAAACTGGTGTATAGGCTAGCCTCATGAAAAAGATATTGTTTCTAGTTATTATAAGTATTAATGTTCACGGACTGACTTATTACGATCTTCAAGTCGACACTACATTCAAGACGCTAGAATTTTATGTAGGGCAGTATCAACTATTTTACGACTTACAGACAAGTGGAGAATTTTACGAACTTAATGCCGACCTCACATTCAAATCAGGTAATTTTGTTGATAGGTCAGGTGGACGAAAAACAAACGCAAGGGGGACTTGGGAAATTATTAAACTTAACATAATATAAATTATATAACTATTGCCTGTGCTGTCTTTCAAGTCAATCTAGTACGTCACCTTAAAAATTGATCCGGCTCCGCGAAATTTCCACTTTAGGCCGGCCCCTCGCGAAACGTTACAATTCGGTTAAGCTTAATGTGAGTTTAAAAATATCTCTGCACCTAAACGAATTGGTCTTGATTTGTTCTTCCGATTTATTTGCAGGAGTATTCCCAATTAAAGTTAGCTGTTCATAATTCAAATAGAGATTCTTGTCTGAATTACTTGGGATCTTGAGTAAATCGAAGAGTGCACTTCCCTCATCATCTTTAAATTCATTGATAATAGTATTAAGCGTAGAATTATTTAGATCACGCCAAAAAACATCTTGGGGAAGTAAAATTATCACGTCAACATCACCTGGATTTATTTTATGCTTATCTACGAGACTTCCTCCAATAATGGCTTCAATAATTTCAAGTCTATACAGTTCGCCGCACCTCCGCAACCCGTTAATCAATATCTCAAATAATTTATTCCTAGACGAATTGAACGCAACTAACTCTTCAAAATCTTTAATCCCAATGCTTTGTACTCTTGGGTAACATGGGCTGTTTAATTCGTAGTTAAGTTTGTACTTTTCATTTAAATAACTCAGATAATTGTACTCATATCTATTTAGGCCAATATTTTTATTTCGCCTCTTTTCTAAGAAATTGACAATTTCTTTTTCTTCATCCTCGATTAATCTCATACGATCATTATATCTCATTTGATGAATCAATTCGGGGATAAGTATTCTATTGAGTACGAAGTCATTGGGTTTGCTTACCTTTTTGTGTAGCTCGTAGAATAGAAAGCGATCACTTTCAACTAAATTTCTATTTTTCTCAATTTCAGCTATCAGAGAATCGTACTTTTGTTCATTCAGCATCATTCGCAATTGTTAATAATGAATGGTATTTTTTTTCTAACATTTATCCAGATGATATCATCCCAATCATTTTCGTTGAGTTCTTTACAAAACCGAGAAAGGCTCGTTTCCATCGCCTTTAAAAACTTGTAGGCATTTATAGTCTTATTTTCAAGAAGAGCCCCTACCCTTCTTATTCTCCATCCGCCAGTTACTTCGGCCTGATGCAAAATCCCACACCTAATATGAGTATAAAATACTCTACCATCAAAGCCTGGAAATATTTAGTGTTTCTCTCTTGAAAAATGATTGAAAACATCTAAGCCCTGCACCATATGGTTTAGTGTTCGCTAACCCGGTTCTGAAAGATTCAAGAGTTTCTATCATTATAGCACAGTTGGCCATAATTCCAAATCCATTGCGATTATTTTTTCCTGCGACTATTAGCATTAAAAAGTATCGTTCTTAGAAGCGGTCAATGATCACGTGCTCGCTGCGCGGAATCTCCACCATGGACGGAATCTCCACTCATAGCACATCTATCAATTTATCAAAATCTCGGTCACGATACTTTCGACTAACTTTAATCTTAGCAGCTCTCTTTGACCAGACCACTATTCTTATTTTAATGAATGAATTGCTTTATCAAATTTAAGCCCAATCTGGAATTTCCGTGGAACCAGTTCAGTTTTTTCACTCTTAAAGTGACCACTTTTAATTAATTAGAGTCAGTTCATCGCGACTATTGCAAAGCAGCGAAAAAAAAGGTCACCATGGACAAAATCTCTACTCATGCCTCCAAAAATTCTTTTCCAATTTGATATGTACAGCATATTTCAGTACTTTTCTATTAAGAATAACTTTGCGAATGAAAAAATGAAGACCAAACGTTCAACTTCAGATGAACTTATGTATACTCGGACTAACGGAGATAACAGGTCCATTTTGCATAAAGCAACCAACATCGAAGAGTACGAGGAGATTTTGATTTCTGATAAGGCTAGAAAATCATTTTTTGCTGCGTTGAAAAATCCGCCAAATCCGAATCAGGCATTAAGAAAATCCGTTATAAAACATAATGAGACAATTGACAAATATTAAGAAGGTGGTATTTAAATTACTCCGTTCTAAAAACTATAAACCTTCTAATTCAGATGAAAAAAGTTGGTTCTCAAAAATGAGAATATAACTCTCTATGCGAATTGACGAATTCAGCAAAGAAGAATTAGAAAAATTGTCAAAAGCCTTTTCAAAAAGCCCGTTGATGATCAAAAAAAGAAAATCAGCCGAAGAATTCTTCAATTCCCCGCAGTTCTTGGAATTTATAAAAAAACGTGAAGAGGAAATCAAAAAAAGGGATGAAGACAAATTAAAGAAAAACGGGTAGGAATCTTTGGAACTAAAATGGCACATTCAATAAGTCAATTGAGCAATCAGCTTTGAATACTTAATTGAAGCTCGGACCTTTCTAGTTTCTACTGAGAAAGTCTAAAATGCATGATTTAACTAGTGAATAATTCGATCTAAAAATGTGTCTTATTATAAATGAGTTATACAACATGGAATATTTAACTCATCGCACTCAGGTCTAATTTCCAATTTCTCCGGAAGATTCTATTCAGCGTCTATGTTAAACTTATCACTTGCAGTTTCCGGTTTATCATAACACCCAACTCTCACCAATATAAAAAAAGACCGCCTCACAAATTTGAGACGGTCTTTTTGAATAATACCTTTTACTTGAGTGAAATCCCTGCTACGTTTCTGCCGGTAGAGTAAACCATTGCTGTTGCCTGCACATCTTCTTTCTTGGTTTTTTTGGCAAATTTCATCACATCTTTCTCTATAGAATTGTTGACTATTCCGTAGGTGATGAAGGGGATAAGTTTGATTCCACCATAAGAAGAATTCTTTACAGAGTAGAATTTCAGGGGCTCAGCCAAGATATAGGAATCAACTCCCCAAATTTTTGTAACGGCAGCAATTCCACTATTCTCAGGCGTAGCCATATCAGTAAAACGTATTGCTCTTGCTGTTTTCCCTCCTGAATAGATAATCGCATCGAAAGTTGTATTCAACTTCTTTACTTTTCGAGCCGACTTTCGTACGAACTGATTCGCTTTGTCGGATATGGTCTCGTTCACGACTCCTCTCGTTAAAAGTGAAATAATTTTAGGGCTCGTTTTAATATTGGCCACTGTTTCATACTGGCGTAAAGGCTGGTTTAAAATGTAGACCTCTTTGCCTTGAATTTTCGCTACCCTTGCTAGTGAAGGATCTTGTGCTTGCACCGACAGCACACTTCCTAGAAGTGCAACTGCCATCATTTTCATGATTTTCATTTGCATATAATTTCCTACAAAACTCTATAAATGAGAACGCCCTGCTATTGATTTGAGTTAAGAACTTTTGTGGATGCCATTGATGTGGGTTAAGAAAGACGAATTGGTTGAGAAGTTTGGAAATAAAAACAAAGGTCAATACAATAAATGCATTGACCTCTCTGCTGTACTCCTTTGAGCTTTTACTTTTTTACACTCGATAGTCCGTTCATTTAAGAATTAGTAAGTATCAGGCGTATTTTTGTGCGGGTTCTCTTAATTTGGTTTGACCGCGGTTGTCTTCTCTATAAAAACAATAGCATCGTAGTAAACTCCTAGTTTCTGTTCTACGGTTGACTTTTCGAGTGTTGAACCTATGAAGTAGACTTTTTGGGGCGTTGAAAAAAGTTTGCTTAACTCAACATTTGCATTTACTGCTGAAACTGGCAGAAAGAACTGCGACCACTTTCCTAAGGCAAAGGCTTGTGTAATCACGTGCTCAGGCTTAGGGTCAATTTTCGTCACGCCCAGTGCCTTCTTGTCTAAGTCTACTACGCGCACACTTCCACCATTGGTAAAAAATCCAACGGTATAATATTTTGTCTGATAGTTTTGCTTGAGCAAGTATCCCATTTGTGTGGTTAACGAATTGTCGTTGCCTGCATGCCCAACATGTGCCCAAACGATCATCTTCCTGTTCCCTTCAAATTTCTGAATCCAATCCACGTTGTCGGCCATATACGCATCCCGAAAATTATTGGCCTTTAACTCGTCTGATATGTAGACATATTGGTTGAACGTCTGCTTAACAATTTCCCAATGACGCAGGGTAAGTTCGTACTCTCGGCTACCACTCTTGGCAACCAAGGCCGCTTTGTTGGTTTGCAAATAAGAAGTGATAGTACTCCAGCGAGTTTGGTATTGTGCTACAAATCCCGAAATCATTTTTTCTAATTGTCCTAGATCATACTGCAACAATTCAGCAAAATCATTCAAGAAGGGCTCAGCGGTGGAGTTAAAGTTTGACAAATAAGAAGGATCATTTTCAGAAATGAATTTCTGAACACGTACTGCGCCAGCATCTGCCTGTTGCGCATCGAAGCCATAGAATCTTACTTTATTGGCGGATGACTGACCACTATTATAGTTGCGCAACCATTCTAGCAATTGCACAAACTCTTGATTGTTATACACCCAACCCGAAAAATTCTGTACAGCCTCCACAGCCGTGCCAGACCCGCCTAAGATATAATCGTTGATGGCTTGTGCTGTAGAAAAATTGGCCTCGATCGCCAGAACACGAAAATCTAACTGTTGCACCATGTGCTGGATCATTCGGTGACGAAAGGTTACAAACTCACTCGTGCCATGCGTAGACTCGCCTAGTGCCACAATCTGCTTATCAGCTATAAAGGTACTGAGGGTAGCCAAATCGGTAGTGCTTGAAGTGGGGGTCAATGGAGAAATAGGCACTATTAAAGTACTAAACCCTTGGTTGTTGAGTGTCTCCAGCACCTTAGCCGAAGAAGGGCTTGGATCACTTTTGGAATTATTACAGGAGGCTAGTAAGAACAGCACTGCCATAATCGAGAGTGAAGCCATTAAAAGCTTAGTTGCCACTGGGCCGCCTAAAGGAAATATGATTCTAAGATTCGTTTTCATAAGTAAAATTTTTGTTTGGTTTCTGGCTCAAAACAATAGCATCAATTCGAAAAAAGCCGAGTTTATATGTTGACTTGAATCGTTTTTACATTAATTAAATAACTCTTTGACGAATTGAATTCATCAAAGCGGAAATTTCAAAATCTTCGATTTTATTTTCGTTTGTTTGTTGGATATTTACGCGGACGGAATTCCATTTGCTTATGTAAATATTACTTTGGTGAATCAAATTGTATCCAGTAAAAAGAATGAAAAGTTTTCTTGAAAGTACCAGGCTTTTGAAAAGTACTTCCAAATGGCTGGTACTATTTGCGATAGCTTCTGTCATAACAGTTTCTGTTATACTGAACAATGCAAAGTTCAATTACGCATTTATTACGATAGCTATTCAACCCTTATTGGCAACGCTCTATTTTATCGTTGTAGCGATAGGGCACTGGCTTGGCATTACGCTTTTCAGTAAAAGAAAATACCTTCGTTACATTGTTTCCCTTATACTGCTAGTCGCTTTGGGCGCTGCAACTGCCGAGTACGTAAGCCCCTTTGCAGGACCCGATTTTGGCCCTATCAGCTTAAACCTGCATATAAGCAGTTTAATTTTTATTTTGTTGTCGGCAGCCTATGTGCAATCGGTACGAGAATTCATCGGACGAAGGGTAGAGATGCAGGAGTATCGGTACCAAAAAGCACAGGCAGAGTTACAATTATTGAAAAGACAACTGAATCCACATTTTCTTTTTAATACTCTGAATAGTATTTATTTCAAAGCAACACGGCAAAGTAATGAAGCGGCAGAAATGATTTTAAAATTATCGGATTTGCTCAGGTATCAACTCAAAATGGAGACCACCGATGAAGTGACCCTACAGGAAGAAGTAGATTTTCTACAGCACTACATTTATTTTGAAAAACGGAGGTTGCCCCCAAACATGACGGTTGCTTTCAGTTGCCAGATTAATACCCCAAAGCTAAAAGTACCGCCTAACATGCTGATGACGTTGGTAGAGAATGCTTTTAAGCATGGCGTACTGGCGCAGCATGTTGGTGTAATTTATATAGAACTTATGCAGAAAAATGGCTCGCTACTAGTACAAACATTCAATCCGATTGGCGACCTCGAAATGAAAAGAAATGGAACGGGAACAGAAAATCTAAAGAAGCGCTTAGACTTTCTTTACCCAAACCGACACACGCTTACATTTGATAAAAAAGAAAATACATTCCATGCAAGCCTCCAAATCGAATTATAAAATCATTCGAGCTGTAATTGTTGAGGATGAACCGGATGCGCAAACCCTTCTAGGAAACTATTGCCAGAAATCAGGAAATATCGAGGTAAAGGCAACTTTCTTTGATGCACTTTCGGCTGCACGATACTTAGAGCAAAACGCCATTGACCTACTCTTTCTGGACATCCAATTGCCCGGCATCAGCGGGCTATCCCTGCTGTCGCTTCTTTCGTATCAACCAAAGGTGATCTTCACCACTGCTTACAGTGAATTTGCTCTCGAAGCATTTAATTTTCAGGTAATTGATTACTTATTAAAACCAATTGGGTTTGAGCGCTTTTTAAAGGCGATAGTAAAAATGGACAACCATCCTCAACGAGTTCTGCCCGAAAGGATTACTTTCGATCAAGCGACCAACGAAGCCTTTGCGCCAGCAGAAGTAACCCATGTGGAAGCCTATGGAAACTACCTAAAAGTACATGGCCGAACCAAGACTTTGACTCTTCATTTAACAATGAAAGATATCACGGTGAGACTGGAGCCTTACGGATTTATCCGTGTCCATAAAAGTTATTTGGTCAATCCTTTATTTGTGCGGAATGCCACTGACACATGTTTGCTTACCACAGGTGTTTCAATACCTATCGGTATTAGTTATAAACAGCAAGTACGATCAAAGTTTGTATAGTTAGTTTTAGTTAAGATCAATTTTGCAGGGTATTTTTGTCTTTAACCCAAACTGTGCTTTAGAAATGCATACTTTGAAGTTTCTCGAATCTCCGCTGCAGCGAGCTGTGGAGCTGCGACTTGTCGAAAGGTTTTTTAAGTCCATTTACCTGCTGTATCCTTTTTCTACGTTAAGATGCATGCTACAAAAAAGCATCAGTGGAATTCATTTTACATGCAACCCTTTGCCAATAATTTACATCTTAACGAAAATAACCTTAAATCAATATGAGAAGAAATAAAGTTTCCGTTTCGTGGGGGGCAGCAGTCCTTCTAAGTTCAACTTTTCTCTTGACAATGACAGGGTGTTCAATCCGAGAAGCCGTTCGAAAAGCAGTAGATGAGAGAACACAAACAAAACTACCCGACAAGCCTCTAAATAGGGAACAAATAAGTGAAGACGTAGACTATTATGTAAGCACGGTTGAAAAAATATGTCCTTATCCTTATATGTACTCATCAAAAATAAAAATTGACAGCATTGCCAATGATATTAAAAAAAATCAGTCCCTTGAGCCTATGCTATTTTATAAGAAACTACTACAGTTGCAGGGTGCCTACAACATAGCACACCATCAAGCGGTGTTCCCCGAGAAAGAATATCATCGCTATTTTCAAAAGGGAGGGACGATTTTTCCGCTCGAGTGTGAGTTCAGAAACGATTCTCTCTTTGTTATTTCGACTTCCGATAAGTCTATTACAGTAAAAAAAGACGAGGTTATTCTATCGATAAACGGCAAATCTGCTGATTCACTTTTCAGAAATTTTACTTCCTATGTTGGTGGACTATCTGCCTGGAAAGCAAAACAGGTTTCAAAACAGTTTGCCAAATTTTTATGGCTCAACAATATTGATGCACCATTCACTATTGAAACTATTGACAAGAACCATAAGAAATCAAATCTTAAAATTGAAGGAGTTAACCCAGAAACTCAATTGACAAATAGCGATCAAACACCCAAGACCGAAAACTTTGACGATGTTATTACCTACCAAAGATTGAACGATTCTATTGCCGTAATTGACTTTAAAACTATGGGAATCACTTCTGGTGAGAAATTTAGCAAATTTCTGAAAGAGACATTTAAAGACATCCAAAGTAGAAAAACAAAATTACTTGTGGTTGATCTGAGGAAAAATGGAGGAGGTAATAGTGAATATGGCGATAGTTTATTACACTACTTCAACTCTAAACCATACAGAATGGCAGCCGAAAAGAAATGGATGGTAAGCCAGGAGTATAAGGACAATTTCAAGCAGATGCTTCCTTGGTACGCCAGAAGTTTTGCAGTTGAGAAGTCGGGTTTGAAAGATTATTTCGAACATAAGAATGGGGAATTATTTGATTTTGCTAAAGAGCCTAAGGACACTCTAACCATCCCCAAATCGAATGATTTAAGGTACAAGGGAATCGTTTGGATCATCATAGGTAATGGAACTTTCAGTAGTGCTATGATGACCGCAAATGCAATAGAGGATTTTAAATTGGCTACACTAATAGGGCAGCCAACAGCCGAGTGTCCGAATGACTTAGGCGAAAATGTACCCGTTTGGTTACCCCATTCGAATATATGCTGTTGGGTTTCTTCAGCCCTGTTTACAAGAGCAAACGGAAATTCAAAGGATATTAACCCTGTTCTGCCAAACATTTATGTTGAACAGGCTAAATTGAATTCAATGAATACCGAAGCCGTGATAAAATATGTTATGGATCATAAAATGATGAAACCAAAATAGGTCAAATGAAAATAGGCAAAAATGCAGATGTAAATAACAGACAAACTGATTTAAGCTTATATGGGCTTTCAATGCTTTGTCAGGGAATGTTAAAGACGTTGTTTGCCTGAAAGCGGTCCATCATTAGGTTATTTGGATCAACAACCACTCGTGTTGGTTTGCCGGGCACTAGAAATGAAACCTTCATACTTTCCGAAGAAGCCTTAACGGTTTTGGTAACTGATTTATCCCTATCATAAAACGCTGTGACTTCTACATAGTCGTTAATGGGTATTTCGTTTTCAAACCCCTTGCCATCAACCCTGTATTTGCGGCACTGCAAATCAATGGAGACTTCGAACATGCCGCGCGATAATTTTATCTGTGCACCTTTGACTGCATTGTCGTGGAAGGTAATTAACTCAAACTGATCGGTGATAAAATAACGAAGCGAATCAGGGGTGACAACGCGTAAATAACCCAATAGTTCCTTCCCGGTTGTGTAGGGAGCCAGTTGATAAGCATTATCGGCAAAGAAACGCTTAATGGCGTGGTTCAAACTATCTTCTCCAATTAACTTCTTTAAAGCATGCATGACTTGTGTGCCTTTGTTGTAGTACACGTTTGGCTCGTCTTCCACAAATACCAAGGCGTTTTCCGGTTCGCTCAATCGGCCACGGTTGGTCATGTAGCTGCTGCGATCGTGTAAAACAAAAGCTAGGTTCTTCTTTTCGCCTTCGAGTTTTTCTAAAATACATGACGCGGAGTATTGAGCCAATGTTTCTGTAACAAGCGATGCCCCTGTAGCATACCCTGGTACCACCTGATGTGCCCACCACTGGTGTGCTATTTCGTGTGCAACCGTATGTTGCATTAGGCCGAGTGAATTTTCATCTGTTACGTTTTCAATAAAACCAATCCCTTCAGAATAAGGCATGGTAGTAGCGAATGACTGTGCAAAAATCTCGTACCTCGGGAATTCAATAATACGAGCAACCTTGTGTGGATAAGGGCCAAACTGCCTGCTGCAATAGTCCAGCGAAGCACGCATTGCCTTAGCCATCCGTTCAATGTTGTAGCTATGATCATCGTCATAATAAATTTCTATGTCCACTTCATTCCACTTTTCACGGTGTACTTGGTATTTGCCGGAGGTGAAGGTTGCAAAATGGAGAACAGGTTTATCAAGAGCATAGCGGTAATAATTTCGTCCCGCATCTTTCCACTGCCTCAACAGTTTACCGGGGGCTATGGCTATCTGGTCTTCGCTGGTACTGATGGTGGTTTGCATGGATATCCAATCGGCATCGCTGATAAAATACTGGTTTCTGCGGGCAACAGGATCATCGGGTTGCGGCTGAGCGCCCTGTGGCGGTAAACCATATCTTTCCCGATCTTCTTTTTTTGTCAACTCTTGCACTCGGGCATAACCGATAATTGGCAAAACCATTAAGCCATTAATGAATGTCCCATTCTCATTTATCAGTGGGCTGCTCACTTCGTTCTCAAAACCTTCAATGGTATACGATGCCTTCGCAATAGCAGACAACGAATCTCCTACTTGCAGTGGGCTGTTGAGTTTGTACATCGCAACCCCGAGTTTTTGGTCTATCATCAATTCACTTGCTTTTTCAACCATTACATTTTGGGTAAGGCCGCGTTCAACATTCAAAGTAAAAAAGAGTGTATCGATGGGATGACTGGTTTTATTGCGCATCCAAAATTGAGTTGTAGATGTCATTTTTCTGTCTCCTGGAAAAATGTTTACGCTGTAGTTGACAGAGGTGATGCGCGGTTGGTCTAAGTCTTCATAGTGGCTATATTGCTTTTCATAAGCTGCTTTTTGCAGAAAGGCGTTTTCATTTGATGGCGAGTTGAGAATATGTGTATTGTAGAAAATGTACCCACCGATGACCATCCAGAAAAGCAACGCGGTTACCAGGGGCAAACGCATGGATTTTCTATAAGTCTCTTTGGCGGTACTCCACCTATAACGGAACAGTTGGTCTTCACCCCTTCGCCAGAATAAAATCGTGATTACTATTAACACTGCGGAAACAGATACACCATATACAACGTGGAAGAGCAGTGTTTCTCTATAAGGACCTAGCCCGTTAAAGTCAGAATAAGTGAATGATGGCAAAGAGGAGTATAAGAGCAGATGGTCATTAAACTCAACTTCGGGTAGAACCATATGAACCAGGATAAGGATAAAGCCCACAATCATAAAGGCTACATAGCGGTTGGCCACCAGTGAATGGACGAGGAAACTTAAAACCATAATCGGCAGTAATGTGCCCGCGAACGTAACTACAACAAGCTGCAGCAGGTACAGGTCAAGTTGAAGGCGATAATAACCCATCACAGCCTGTGCAATTATTCCAGACGCCATACAGCCTGAAATAATGGCCAGCAGTCCCATCGAGAGGGCAAACAATTTACTGAAGTAGAAAGCCCAGCTTGGCATGTTGTACGAATCCAGTATGGGGTGCATCTTCGAATCTCGATCGTGATGAACCAACAGACCGCCATAGATCACCACAATTGCATAGATAACAATCATAATAGAAGATGAGAAGTTCTCCACCACAATACCGGTTGTGGGGTAATTTATCGTGCCTTCCGGATTCCAAGAGGAAAGCGTAGTGATGCTGCTGATAGATTGAAGTATGCACAAGGCCACTAAAATCAGAAACACTTTACTTTTGAACAGGTAGGCTATTTCAGTTCGGCTGGCAACAAAAGCCTGTGTCCATCGTGACCATGCGGAATTTTCTGGCAACGTGTAGGGCAGTGCAACTCCATCAAAGCGGGTGTTGCCTATATTTTCTACATCCGCCCTCGTTGCAGACTGGCCGCTTTCCAACTGAAACTTAAACTTACGAAACGCCCAAAGAAACAAGCACGCGGCTACCGTAAGCCAGCAAATCCTGTGAATAACAAGCCACCAGTGCCATCCGAACATTGAATGGTTCTTCTCTTGAAAGCTCCAAAGACGGGTAATATGTTTATGCAAGACAAAACCTGAAGGCTCAAAAAAAGAAACAAGCACACTTTCAGGGTCGGCAAGGGAAATACCAATAACAGCAAACATGATTACAAATAAGACTACGGCTGCCCCCAACAATACCGCAATTTTCCTGGAAGCAATTGCAACTGAAAAGAGAATGGTGTTAAAAATGAGAACGTTTGGCAAGCTGAAGTAGAAAAATGCCTCTGTATACGGGGCGAACGAAAACGAATTGACCTGCTCTTGGTTATCGTAAAATAAGTGGCTGCCCAAAACCACAGCCAGGGGCACCATAAGAACAAAGAGCATTCCCAACAGCCATGTGCTTGCCAAGCGCCCCAAAAGATATTGGGCCTTGCTTATCGGCTTGGTGAAAATAAACTCGTGGTATTGTGATTGAAAATCTCGCAGCGCGGTCTGGTTTATTAATCCAGACAGGAAGAATGGCGAAAATTGAGCGATTGTTATCGACCAAAGGGCAATGGCGAAGGGTGAATTCCGCTGTAGCCCTTCGATGCTCCCACCAAAAGAAAAGTGATCACTCAAAACGGCAAACATCACTCCGGAAAACAAAAGGAGGCAGATAAAATAGATTGCCCAATTACGCAGGCTATACTTCACCTCGAAAGAGACTATGGTTTTTATCATCTGTTGAAGTTTATCAAATACCTAAAATTTTAATAAAGAACACATCTTCCAGGTCGGCAGGAACAAGTTCAAACCCGGGCACTGGCGCAGGACTGAACACGTGTATTTTTGGCCTGCCCTCATATAATTTATTGGAAATTACCTGATAGTCTTTTCGATAACTCTCCAACTCACTTTTATCGATAACCTTCTCAAACACTTTATCCTTCACCATCGCGAGCGCCATACCGGGTGAGCCTTTGAAGCACACTTCTCCTTTGTTGATGATGGCCATATCGCGGCAAAGTTCTTTTACATCTTCCACTATGTGGGTTGACAGGATAACGATTACGGTTTCACCAATCTCAGACAGTAAGTTATAGAAGCGATTGCGCTCTTGCGGGTCTAGCCCTGCGGTGGGTTCATCCACTATTATCAATTTAGGGGAACCGATCAATGCCTGCGCAATGCCAAATCGCTGTCGCATCCCACCCGAAAAGCTACTCACCCGTTTCTTGCGTTGCTCATAAAGGTTCACCCGTTGCAACAGTGCATCCACCAGTTCTTTTCTCTGCTTTTTATTTATGATTCCTTTTAAGGCTGCCATATAATCCAACAGACTGTAGGCAGATATGCTTGGATACACGCCAAACTCCTGTGGAAGATAGCCCAGGTACTGCCTTATGTCTTCTTTGTTTTTCAGCACATCCAATCCGTCTAATTTCACCGTGCCGCTGTCGGCATGCTGTAGCGTTGCAATAATGCGCATGAGCGTAGATTTACCTGCCCCGTTAGGGCCGAGTAAGCCAAACATGCCGCTACCGATAGTGAGCGAAACATTATGCAGAGCACGTGTGCCGTTGCTGTAAGTCTTAGATAGATTGTCGATAACGAGTATCATATTTTGTAAATCAAATCTTGGAACGAATTATTATTTTACCTGAGCAAAGTCTTTTGGAGCGATGACGTTATAGCCCTTCCATATTTCGGGATCATAAAACTTGTTGAAAGTTTTAATCTTTTGGTCTGTACCCAAAACTTTATCTTTGCTGAAAGGTGTTGCGGGCTTATCGAGCTTGATGTCTATCACGGCAATCTCATTTGAAAATTTTAATCGTGCTTTTTCGTTATCCTTAAACATCTTTCGCTTTTCAACATATACGTCCATATAATATTGGGCGTGGCTAAAGTACCATCGGCCATCAATCATTTTGTAGAAACTCTGGAATTTCGTTTTTGGGAATTCCAATTTATAGCCCATCACAAATAGCGCAGCCTTCATCAACCCATTCAGCGTATGTTTTTCTGCTGCTTTACTTAGGCCGGCCTTCAATGCCACTACTGCGTAGTTCTCTGCATCCAAGTAAATATCTCCATCCATCAGTTGCCCTTTTACATTCATCCTTTGCTCAAAACGAATGACCAGCGCCTCGCGTCCCATATAGGTTGCCCCCTCTGAAAGTTTATAATTGTACTTGGCAAAATTCTTCTCTTGCATAAAATGTGGAATCTGGTTTCTGCCTATGCTCAGCTCTTTAAAGATTTCGTACGGGCCAACTTCGACCTGTACAATATCCAAATTAGTATCATCCATTTCTTTTCCCTTTCTGGCAGCCTTTTTCATTTCCTTCGCTCTATGTTTGTCACTTTTCTTCTTCTGAAACTGCATAGGGCTCACGTCTCCGGCAGGGCGGGCATTAATTATCGAAATTTGTAAAGAATCTTTTTTATCGGTTTTATTACCCGGATGGTACACTTTAGCTAATGCTTCGTTATTTATGTGCTGTATCCCGTTCTCTGTTCCGCGTTCCGCTATGTATAAGGTTGAGGAATATGCATCTTCGTTATAGTTTGCTGCAATGTTGGCTACTGCTTGGCGTAAGTACTCGGTTGGAGCCAATGGAGTTACCACCACTTTCATAGCCAAGAAAAACAAACCGAAGCTTTTCGTTTCGCAGTGAAACCGGTATGCGAACAGAGAAATTTCCGCTTTCGTTGGCGCTGGTGCCAATGTTTGAGTGGGTGATGCCGATACCGGTAAATGGTAAGGGTTCTTTTGAAGCCCGGTCCAATACAGTTCCTGTTAATGTAATATAGTCCGTAACGGTTTGGGCAGAACTGATACAGCAACCTAAAGTGAAGAAAAAAACCACTAATTTTGTTTTCATCGCTAATAATTTTTGTTTGTTATCGAATACCATACTTGCAGTTTTACGGCTTCGTTAGCCTCAAGGTGCAATTCTCCATAACTTGCACCAACTAATAGTGACAATCTATCGTATTAGTTGACAAACCATATCTTTTGTTGACGAACCGGAATCATCAAATCCACAAAATCACGTTAACTTTGTTAATGCAGTACCGGGGCCTTTCGTTGGCTATTCTATATCATATGCTGATTGGCGCGCTCCTCATTTTGGCGTACTTGTCAGTATGTCAATATGGCTGGTCACTCGGTTTACCTATTGGGCTCGCTCTGTGTGCTGTTGCGTTTTACCAATTATTACAAACGCGACATGAATGGGGACTTTACCTGATCGTAATTATTTTGGCAGCTTGCCTCGCGGCTTACAGCGATTTTTTGTTGTATCGATTTAACGCGAAGGAATTTCTGCGTTATTGGATGCAACAAGTATTATTGCTATGTTCTTTTACTACTGGCATGTTACTGGTTGTAAAAACAAAAAAAGAACAAGACTGCCAAAAATTACTGGGTAAGCTGGCCATGAAGGAACAAGCACTCATGCGTAGCCAAGTGAATCCGCATTTTCTTTATAATACACTCAATGCCATTTATGCCAGTGCCTTGGAACAGCAACCAGACACCCCGGAATTGATTTTAAAACTTTCACATCTGACCCGCTACCAGGTTGAAAGTTTGCGGCAAGAGTGGGTGTATCTTGAAGAAGAAATAGAGTTCATCGAAAACTTTATTGCGTTTGAAAGACTAAGGGCGGGCGAAAAATGCTCTGTCAAATTTGATGTTACTGGCGATATTGACGGCATTAAAATAATTCCGATGGCCTTCATCAATCTTATTGAAAATGCCTTTAAATATGGAGTAGTATCAACCAATGAGGAAAGCCATGTCGAAATAATTTTGAGAGTTACCCAAAAGGAAATTCGATTTCAGGTAATTAACAGTATCCCGGAAAATAGATTAACGCATAAACCCTCTACCGGAACGGGGTTGGCCAATTTGCAAGAGCGATTACAATACAGCTATCCGCTAAGGCATTACCTAACCAATTCCAAAACAAAAACAACCTATAAAGTGGAACTATATATTCGTATTGCTTCATAAATACATTAGAGCTCATTGGATACCACTATGACAAAAATTAAATGCGTCATTATAGATGACGAACCTCCCTCGCACATAGTATTGAAAAACTATATTGCCAAGGTCGGCCAATTAGTTTGGGTGTTCAGCAGTAGCAATCCGCTGCAGGCTCGCGATTACCTTCGCAGTCATTCTGTAGATCTACTTTTTTTAGATGTGGAAATGCCGGAACTGTCTGGGCTTGAATTGCTCGACTCTCTGCAAAGTCGGCCAAAAGTTGTTATCATCAGCGCCCATAGCGAGTATGCTGCCAAAAGTTACGAGTACGATGCGGTAGATTACCTAGTTAAGCCTTTTACGTTCAGTCGTTTTTTAAAAGCGGTTGATAAAATAATTGCCAGTTCAGCAAACACAACAGAAGAGCAGCTATCCGATGGTTTTTTTCAATTTAAAGAAAATGGAATTCCTAAAAAAGTAAAGCATGTAGAGGTGCTGTATTTAGAGAGCATTGGCAACTATATAAAAATTGTTACCTCTGCAAAAACGCACCTGATTAAAAAAACAATGAAGGAGTTAGAGAACGAGCTAAGTCCTCAGGAGTTTGTGCGGGTGCATAAATCATTCATGGTGAACGCAAAAATGATTACCGAGTTAAGTTCCCGCAAGTTGTTGCTAAAGGATTTGGAGATACCCGTGGGCGGATACTACAAATCACAACTAGATAAACTTTTTGGTGAGCAATAAAAACTTTAAGCCGTTTATCGCATAGGGGATACTGAATGTTCCTACCGACAGAAAAAGAGGGGGAAGTGTTCGACTTAAAAACTTACAGATACCTGCTGAAAATAGTGCTTTAGGAGTTGGGTCGGTGGAGCGTTACCCCGTGTTCAGAATTTCAAAACCAGTAAAGTTTGTCAAGTCTAGAGAAACTAACAATCTGGCATCTATCAGAATTGCTAATTGTACTATCTTGTAGCGATGATGAAACAAGAACGAATTCCCTTCGATCAGTATCGGAATTAATTATGGACGAGCTAAGAAAAAACATCAACTCAATAATTTCAATTTCAGACAAAGACTGGGGCATTATCAAACCCATGTTTGTTTACAAAGCAATTAAGAAGAATGAGTTTTTCTTGCTCGAAGGAAAGCATAGTAATACTGTTTTTTATGTTATCAAAGGAGCGTTTCGTGTATTCACTGTTGTGGATGGCGAAGAGCGCGATTGGCACTTTCATTTTGAAGGTAATTGGGGCTCGGATTACGAAAGCTTCTTAACAAACCGCCCCAGCCGATTTTCGATTCAGGCCATGGAAGATGCGGAGATACTCACACTCTCTAGAGATTCTATGCACGCACTTTACAATAGAGATGCTAAGTTTGAACGCATCGGCAGGATTATAGCCGAGCAGCTCTTCCTCTTCGCTCGTAACCGGGGAATGGATTTTCTTTTACAAAACCCGGAAGACCGGTATCTAAAACTTATTAAGGAATATCCCAATATTTTTAATCGCGTTCCCCTTTATCATATTGCCAGTTACCTTGGCATCAAAGGCCCTTCATTGAGCCGTATACGGAAGAGACTCTCCAAAAAATGATTTTTCCCCAGATCGTCCGATTTTAACCGAGGTTAAAGTCCTAGGCCAATTCCATCGCCCACCTTTGTCTCAACAAAACGAAACAAAGTATGAGCAAAACAATTTTAATTACCGGATGCAGCAGCGGTTTTGGCAAGGATACCGCGCTACTTTTAGCCAGAAGCGGCTACACGGTGTATGCAACCTTGCGCGATGCGAACGGCAAAAATCACGAAGCGGCTAGTGAGTTACTTTCTATTGCTGCACAAGAAATCCTGGAGCTTGATGTGGTAGAACTTGACGTAACCAACGAACGTTCTATTAAAATGGCAATCGACTACATCATCAATTTATCGGGCTCTATTGATGTACTCGTCAACAATGCCGGTTATGGAATCTATGGTTGGAGCGAGGGCTTTGACACTTCAACGGTCCGTAATTTGTTTGATGTTAATTTTTTTGGCGCACTCGATGTAAACAACGCAGTGCTACCACACATGCGAAAACGCGCTAGCGGCCTCATCATTCATATCTCCAGCATCTTAGCTAAACTTCCTGTTGGTTTTATGAGCGCCTACAACGCAAGCAAGTTTGCAATAGATGGATATGCGGAGTCTTTGAATATGGAGCTTGCGGAATTGGGGCTTCAATCATTGATTGTACAGCCCGGTTTTTTTGGTACCGGTTTCGCGCAAAACATGACCTACAACGATAAGCCCGATACCATTGCTGCCTATGGCGTTCTGGCAACCAAACCACAGCAAATGCTAGAGGGGTTCGCCAAAATATTACCGATGATGCCCCCTTCTACACTGGTAGCCGAGGGCATTAAGGCGCTCATCGAAACACCTAAGATGCAACGTCCTCTACGCACTGTCATCAGCGCAGAGCCGCATAAACATTTGGTGGAGCGGTTTAACGATGCTGGCAATCAGGCTACCAAAGAGCTCAATGAAATCATGATGGCTTATCAGCAATAGCTTGTATATGAACCATCTTGTAATCCGAAGAATGTTTAGGGCGTTTCACTTGGTTGAAGCGACCTGTTTGCTCCTCTACTTCT